>ENA-OQJH01000192-OQJH01000192.1-human-gut-metagenome-genome-assembly--contig:-NODE-192-length-37156-cov-3.903157_pt1 | contig 37156 bp, 45 predicted proteins | sample MGYA00242597_ERZ504763 | MGnify/ENA primary metagenome ERZ504763 (study PRJEB26092, sample SAMD00036359) | human gut metagenome | host: Homo sapiens | study: EMG produced TPA metagenomics assembly of...
TTTATTAATATATTTATTTATAAAAATAACCGCCCAAACCTAATATATCCACCTTGTACTGGACTTCCAGTGAAAGGAGTACATATTACAAGTTAAGCGGTCATTTTACCAAATCCATTCAAAATTGCTTCTGCCCTCTGTTTCCATGTATGTTCCCGCACAGCACTCTCATATCCCCGCTCTGCGATTTCCATACATTTCTCCGGTTTTTCCAAAAGCTTTTTCACCAGTTCAGGCAGTTCTTCACGCTTCTCCAGCGAATAGAAAACCAGTTCTTTTTTGTCCGTAAAATTCTCACGCAGATACCCGCTGTCATCGGTCAGCGAAAGTGTATGCTGCAGCATCGCCGTAAATACGCGGTCGTGCGTTCCATCTTTAAACCATGGCATGACATTCAAAGAAATCCTTGCATCTGCGATTGCCTCCGCGCAGGTCACAGAATCCACTTCCCTGCCGTTTTTTATAATGTAGTCATGGCTGCTACAGTCTAATTTCTCCCAGTTGGCGCCAAACACATGTACCGGGATTTTATGCTCCGCAAGACATTTTATGATCTCCCCGCGGAAATAACTCCGCATACAGATATCGATGAACACCATTCCTGCGATCGCCGCGCGAAGCTCCTCATCCGGCACTGCACCCAGTTCTTTTCTGATATGTGCCTCTAACATCCGGTCGATGGACACCGCCGGATGTGCTTTCATATCCTCCAGAATCTCATAATAAAATGTCCGATATTCCGCACCCTGCCTGTCGATTTCCCGGTAAAGGTGTTCCACCGGTGTATAGTTCCCGGTAAATACGATGTCGTATTTCCGTTTCTGATACGGTATATTTTTATGTTTCTGTTTTTGCCCATGGCAGCCTTCTATTGGGGAAGGTACTTTCCGCTCTAAGATACAGTTTCCCGCCAGCGCAGAAACTCCACCGGCAATGCCGGGTAAAAGCGCTTCATGTATGCCACATGTTCTCTGTCAATACAAAAAACACGCATTTCCGGCACCGGAGGCTTTGCCAGTTTTGAATGATAATACAGTGGATGATCCACCAGGATATTGATGCACGCGATACCTTGGTTTTCCCAGATATAACGCCCGTTCTCTTCGATAAAGACCTCTTCCCCGGAAAGTCCGATAAAATTAAACGTACACAGTACCGTTTTCTCTGGCACGGCAAACCGGCTGATGCCATCTACCGTATTTACCAGATCATCGTAATCCACAAAATAGGTGTCATGCCCCATCTCCTGAAACGTTTCTGCTAACTGTTCTGAAAAATATCCCAGTGTTTCCACTGCATTTTTTATTAAAATCACTTTCATGTTTGCCAGTGATCCGCGCAGTTAGTTTTTAAAGCTGTGGATCGGTGCCGGGATTCTTCCGGTACGGTTAATAAAATCATCACAGGAATATTTGTTGACCGGCATGATCGGCGCATAACCGAACAGACCACCGAACTCTACCGTATCGCCAACGCCTTTTCCAATTACCGGGATCAGACGTGCAGCTGTTGTCTTCTGGTTTACCATACCAAGTGCCATCTCGTCTGCGATCATACCGGAGATCGTGGTTGCTTGGTATCTCCCGGAATTGCGATCATATCAAGTCCTACAGAGCAGACACAGGTCATTGCCTCTAATTTTTCCAATGTGATAGCACCAGCCTGTACGGAATCGATCATTCCCTGATCCTCACTGACCGGAATGAAAGCACCGCTTAAGCCGCCGACATAGGAAGATGCCATAACGCCGCCCTTTTTGACCTGATCATTTAACATGGCAAGTGCTGCAGTTGTTCCCGGTGCACCTGCATATTCCAGACCGATCTCGCAGAGGATATCTGCGACGGAATCACCGATGGCCGGAGTCGGAGCAAGGGAAAGGTCAATGATACCAAACGGAATTGAAAGACGTCTGGATGCCTCCTGTGCGACTAACTGTCCGACTCTTGTTACCTTAAATGCGGTCTTTTTGATGGTCTCGCAGAGTACCTCAATTCTCGCCACGCACTTTCTCAAGTGCTGTCTTTACAACACCCGGTCCGCTGACTCCGACGTTGATCACTGCATCAGCCTCTGTCACACCGTGGAAAGCTCCTGCCATAAACGGGTTGTCATCCGGTGCGTTGCAGAATACAACCAGCTTCATACAATCCACAGAATCACGGTCTTTTGAGCGCTCTGCAACCTCCAACAAAATCTCTCCCATCAGACGCACCGCATCCATATTGATACCGGTCTTTGTGGACGCAAGGTTTACGGAACTGCAGACACGGTTCGTCCGGCAAAGTGCTATCGGGATAGAACGGATCAGCATCTCATCTGCTTTTGTCATGCCTTTTGATACCAGTGCGGAATAACCGCCGATCAGATCTGCACCGATTGCTTCTGCAGCACGGTCCATTGTATCTGCGATCGTTGCAAAATCTTCCGGTGTCTTGCAGGCTGCACCACCGATCAGTGCAATCGGAGTAACGGAAATACGTTTGTTGACAATTGGGATACCGTATTCAGCTTCGATCTCCCCTGCAACTTTTGCAAGATCTTTGGCAACTGATGTGATACGGTTATAAATGTTCTCATTTAATTTTTTCAAATCGGAATCAATGCATGAAAGCAGGCTGATACCGATCGTAATGGTGCGGACATCAAGGTTTTCATGTTCCACCATGTTGTTGGTCTCTTTTACTTCAAATATATTAATCATTGCCGCTTTCCTCTCTAAATACGATGCATTTTTTCAAAAATCTCAGCTTTCTGGCACTTGATGGATACACCGATCTGTGCACCGATCTCATCGAGATCTTTCTGACAATCCACAAATGATCTGGTTGATTTATTCATGTCAACGATCATCATCATATTGAAATATCCGGAAACGATTGTCTGTGAAATATCAAGTACATTGACGCCATTTTCGGAAAGATAAGTACATACTTTTGCAATGATACCAACCGTATCTTTACCCACTACTGTAATAATTGTCTTGTCTGCTGTGTTCTCCATCTCTGCTCTCCTCACTTTTCTGCTTTACTAAATCAGCGCAAATCTATTATCAATCATCATATCATACATGTTTTATAATTTCCACTGTTAAATAGATGCACATTTATAACTTTTTCTACTAAGCTTCATAAGCGGCCACACTCTGTAAAAAAAAATATTGTCATATATAATAGAATACGTGTTTCGCGAACATTCTATTATCATAAACTAAAAAAATGATTCTCTCCGACGGCGCGTCCCGCTTTGCCACATACATTGGGAAATCATCGCCTTTATATGGATTTTCTCCCATCGTCACCTCTAACCGGACAGTCTCATATGCAAGTTCTGCATAATTATTTTCCTTACTGAGATGCCCTAAAATAACCGTATTGAAATGGTCATGGAGCACTTCTCCCAAAAGCTGACCGGACAGTTCGTTAGAGAGATGTCCTTTTTTCCCAAGAATTCTCTGTTTTAACGGATACGGATAACTTCCAACCTGCAGCATATGTACATCATGATTTGCTTCCAGTAAAAGCACATCCAGATTTTTTATTTTATCAATCATGTTTTCATCATATGTGCCAAGATCCGTCACTACCGCCGCCGTTTTCTCCTCATTTTTTATCTTATAGGCCACCGGATCTGCCGCATCATGTGAGATTGAAATCGGTTCAATCAAAAGATCCCCGATTTCAAAAGGCTGATCCGGCGTGATCGCATGAAATAAAGATTCCTCTATTTTGCCGACTGACTTTGTATTTAAAATAGCATCTATCGTACCCTGCGTGGCATAAATCGGAAGTCCGTAACGCCTGGCGATCACGCCAAGTCCAGAAATATGATCGATGTGTTCATGAGTTACAAGAACCCCCTGCATCTCTTCTGTTTGCAAATCGATCGAATTGAGTCCGTTTTCAATTCGTTTTCCACTGATCCCCGCATCGATGAGTACATGATTTTCATCTGATCCCACACAGATACAGTTTCCACTGCTGCCGCTTGCTATGCTGCATAATTCCATTTTTTAATTCTCTTTCCATCTAAGTTCGATTGTATCTCCGGTCTTTAAGACTGCAGAATACGATGCATTCTCACCATTTAAATTGGTAATGATTGCTCTGCCATTTGAGGCAGTAAGATCAAATTCATAGAAATCAAAAATATCTACAAATATGTACTGTGGTTTTCCGGTGAGTTTTACCGGCTGTCCATTGATGTATACTAAAACTGTATTACCATCTTCTGGTTTTTCATCCACGTTCTGTGCCACGGATGCTTCTGTTTGCTCCACAGGTTCATTCGCTGTTGCAGCATCCATATCTGTTTCCGGCTGATCTTCTTCTATTGGAACTGCCTCTGCCACATCAGCCGCATTCTGTCCTGTTGCAGATACCTCAACGCCTGTCTCGCTGTCTGTACCTTTTTTACCATCTTCTTCTGTGGCAGTATCCTTTGCTACCGCAGAATCCTCTTCTTCCGCAAGCGCATTGCCGGCATCATCTGTATCTTCTGCAGCCGCATCACTGTGCTCTGTTGCAGACTTTTGTTCTTCTGCCTTATCAGCCTCTGCACCATCCTCCACACTCGTCTCTGGCTCCACAATATCCGGTATCTCTTCTTCCTTATATTCCCCGACAGTCGGTGTTTGAACTTCTTCCTGCTCTACCGGCTGAAAGGACGGTTTGCCATAGGAACGCACTGTCCACTCGATTGTAAAGTTTTCATAGATCAGTGAGTCGAGCGTTGCACGACGGTTGTTTACCAGAATCACATGCTCCACATTCACTTCCACATCCATAAATTCTGCAAGCTGGCCTACTGTGTAAAAGCTTCTTGTTTCTACCTGGTCTCCCTCCTGGATCTGGTAGGAAGGAAACTCTAATTTACCGTTGACCTCTAAGAATTTCGGGCATCTTATAATATTTCCATTAACCACAAAGGCTACGGAATCTGTCGTATATTCCTCTAACTGATCTAATGTGCAGGTTGCCGGCTTGCCAGCCGTAGATGGCTCAATGATAATCTCACAATTCGGCTCTAATGCCGCATTGAGATTTGTTGGTCTGTCATTCATATAAACTGCTGCTGACTCTCCCTGCTCTCCACGAATGATACGTTTTGCTCCATTTACAAAAAATGTAAGTTCCGGTCCACGTTTCGGGAAAAGATCCTCATTCGGAAAACCTGCCTGCAATGCGGCATCCACGATCGTTAATCCATCATTATCATATAATTTGAGGCGCTCTCCATTGAAACGCACCATAATAAATCCGTTTCTCTGTTCATAATAATTCAGACAGATTCCAATCGGTGTAACAAGCAATGGATCCTTCTTGATATCCTGCTGTTCAAATACCACTTCCTGCAGTACTTCTTCACCACGCAGTGCCACTCGTACGTCCGGAAGATCTAATTTCTCTGCAAGCATTTTCGTATAACCATGGATCTTACCGCCACCGCCAACGATAAATGCTGCGCTGACAGTCTGGTCGCCATTCAATTCTTTGATTTTCGCAGCTACCGCAGTCGTCATCTCATCCACTACCGGCGCAGTCAGCTCCCACACTTCTTTTGCCGGAATCTTATGCTCGATCAGCATGATATCTTTATAAGTGATCTCCTCTTCTGTTGTACTCTGCAGCTTGATATATTCAGCCGTTTTAAAATCAACCAGATAATTCTGTACGATCAGTTCGGTCAGCTCATCTCCCGCAAGAGGATCATACCATATGCAATGATGCTTCCGTCTTTGGTAATGGAAATATCGGATGTTCCCGCTCCGATATCGACTAAAGCGATATTCAGCAGACGATAACTTTCCGGAATTGCGACGTTGATCGCCGCAATAGGCTCCAATGTCAGATTCGCCACTTCAAGCCCGGCTGATTTACGGCTGCATAAAGTCCATCCACTACATCCTCCGGCAGAAACGTTACAATGATGTCTTCGCCGATACGGTCCGCTTTGTGGGATTCAATGTTTGAAAACGGTTCATCATTTAAGAAGTATTTGACCACGGAATATCCAACACAGTAGAACTTGTAGTTGGTATCATTCATTTCCTGTAAAATTTTCTGCGCTTTCTCAATTCCAAGCAGATCCAGTGTATGAATGTCTTCCCCGGTAACTACGCTCTCCTCCGGATAATCGTAACTGATACTCGTTGTAACTGTCTTAAGCACACGGCCTGCGGCAGCGATACATACCTCCGTCAGCGTTTTTCCGATCTGTTTTTCCAGCTGTTCTTTTACTTTTCTTATCGTCCCTGATACACGCCCGATATCGTGGATCTGTCCATCTAACATTGCTCTCGTATCATGCTGCATGATATACTGAGCAGTAACGATAAACTGATCTTCGGTACGGTAACCTACCGTTCCTACCACATTTCTCGTTCCAATATCAAGTCCGAACACCAATGGCTGTTCCATGTCTTTTCCGTCGCTCATCTGCAGTATCTCCTACTCATTTTCCATATTTGTGATTGCCAAATCAATCTGCCTTATGGCATCTTCCACCGTTCCATTATTATCGATCACCACTTTACAGTGTTTCCGGTAAACCGCTTCCTGTAACTGACTGTCAAAAATCTGCTGTACTTTCTCCGGGGAATATCCGCGCGATCTCATAAGGCGTTCTTTTCTTATATCCTCTCTGGTATAAATATACCAAAGTTCGTCACAAATTTCATCATAATGTTCTTCAATCAGCAATGCTGCCTCTAAAACCAGGATTTTCAGCACTCCATTTTCCCGCTCTGTATCCGCAACAGTTCTGATATATTTTTTGACTGCCGGATGTACGATTCCGTTTAATGCATCCCGTTTTTTTCATCTGAAAAGATGACTGTTGCTAACTTTTTCCGGTCAAACGAACCATCTTCATTCCAGATATCCTCATCCGAAAACATGTCTTTTAATTTCTGATAACATTCTGTCCCGGGCAGCATCAGCTCATGCGCGATTTCATCCGCCAACATGACTTTTACACCATCTTTTGTTTCAAGATAATGAAGTATTTCTGATTTTCCCGCACCGACGCCGCCGGTAATTCCGATAAATTTCATCCGTTCCATGCTCCCCGCATCCATTTTTTCTCTCGTACCATCCGGACATATGCAGTCCAACGCATCATCCCTCATAAATGATGACAGATCTTTATTTTGCCTCATACCAATTTTTGCCGACATGTGCATCAATTTCAAGTGTGACCGCAAGATCTGCCGCTCCATGCATCTCTTCCTCGAGAATCTTTCGAACCGCATCCTCTTCTTCGATCGCCGTCTCCACTAAAAGCTCATCATGCACGGTTAAGATCAGGCGTGACTTTAGATTTTCTTTTAACAGTCTGTCATGCACGCGTATCATTGCGATCTTGATGATATCTGCCGCAGTTCCCTGAATCGGTGAGTTCATGGCAACACGTTCTCCAAAGGAACGCTGCATAAAATTGCTGCTTGAAAGTTCCGGTACCGGACGTCTTCTTCCAACATCGTCGTTACATAGCCTTTTTCTTTTGCCTCTGCCACAAGCCCATCTAAAACGTCTTGATCTTTGGATAAGTTTCAAAGTACCGTTCAATATACTCTGCAGCTTCTTTTTTGCTGATGCTTAAATCCTGACTCAGTCCAAACGAACTGATTCCATATACAATCCCGAAATTGACTGCCTTGGCATTGCGTCGCTGCAGGTCTGTCACTTCATCAAATGGAATGTGAAATACCTGGGACGCCGTGATCCTGTGGATATCCTGTGCTTCCCGGTATGCCTCGATCAGCTTTTCATCCCCGGACATATGTGCTAAAACACGAAGCTCAATCTGGGAATAATCGGCATCCATAAACTCAAATCCCTCTTTTGGCACAAATGCTTGCGGATCAGTCTGCCAAGTTCGATCCTCATCGGGATATTCTGCAGGTTTGGCTCCGTGCTGCTTAAACGCCCGGTAGCTGTGATCGTCTGATTAAAACTGGTGTGGATCCTGCCATCTTTAGCGATATAGTTGACCAATCCGTCCGCATAAGTGGACTTTAACTTGGTAAGCTGACGATACTCTAAAATATCAGAAACGATCGGATATTCCGGTGCAAGGCGGTCTAACACATCCGCCGCCGTGGAATAACCCGTCTTTGTTTTCTTTCCATACGGCATGGACAATTTTTCAAATAAGATCACTCCGAGCTGTTTTGGAGAATTGATATTAAACTCTTCTCCCGCTTCCTCATAGATCTGCTTTTCCAGTTCAGCGATACGCACTGCAAGTTTGTCCCCATACTCCGTGAGCGCCTCCCTGCACGCAATGATACCCTCATTTTCCATATCGGCAAGAGTAAATACGAGCGGCATCTCGATTTCCGTAAACAGATGATCCATGCCCTCTTCCTTTAAGTCTGTCTCCAGCGTCTTTTTCGATGCCTGTGCCACATATGCCATATAGCATACATAATTTAAAAATGCTTCCGGTGCATCTTTCATTGCCTGCTCTATGGTCAGTTTTCCAAGAAGATCTGCCTTTGACGGTATCATCTGTCCCATATAGTCTTTTGCAATATCCTCATATGGATACTCATTTTTCAGCGGATTCAGAAGATATGCTGCAAGCACACCGTCAAAAAGATTCGACAGGCCAATATTGCCGTTTACCTGTCGCTCCAGTAAGCCAAGCGCCGCAAGCTGCGGTTTTAAATCCAGTGTCGCATAGGACGCAGCCTCACTTGCGGTAAACATGGAAAGAATCTGCTTTGCCGGAAGATTTTCCCCTGCTTTTATGAAAAAGGTTTCTTCCTCTCCAGTTGAAATGGCAGCTCCAAGGCAGTACTCCACTGCATCATTTTCTGCACTTTCTACGATGCCGGACGGTTCACTGTCTGCCCCCGGCATATCTCCTGCCGCAAACAGATTCATCTGCCCGTCCTCTTCCTCGTGGCTGTCTTTCTTTTTGCTTCCGGGAACAATATAAAAACCACAGCTTCTGCCACGAAGCTTCGCAAATACTTTCTCTGCCTCCTTACGGTCTTCCACAAGTTTAAAATGTTCTGCCGCCTGATTTTTGGAGTTTCCACCGCAAAACGATTCAAAAGATTTTTAAACTCTAACCGTTTGCAGAGCAGGTATGCCTCCTCCGTGTACAGGCTGGAAATACCATTAAGTTTTGCACCGGAAAGATCATAATCAATGTCCGCATGGATCTCGATCGTCGCAAGCGTCTTACTCATCTGTGCCAGGTCATAATACTCTTTTAAATTTTTGCTTGCACGGGGTGGCTTTAATTCGTCCACATGTGCATAGGCATTTTCAACACTTCCATACTGTGCAATGATTGCTGTTGCCGTCTTTTCACCGATTCCCGGCACTCCAGGAATATTGTCTGCCGTATCGCCCATCAGCGCCTTGACATCGATAAACTCGATTGGTGTCACCTGATATTTTTCCTTTACCTCAGCGGCATTGTAATCCTCGATCTCCGTGCCTGTGCGCTTTGTTTTCGGGATACGGATCTTAATATGATCCGTTGCAAGCTGTAAGAGGTCACGGTCACCGGATACCACTGAAACTGTCAGCCCTTTTTGTTCACTCTGTTTTGCAATGGTTCCAAGCAGATCATCCGCCTCATAGCCGCCTTTTTCGATCGTAGTGACTCCCATCGCTTTTAACATTTCTTTCATGAGCGGAACCTGTTCCCGCAGTTCCTGTGCCATCGGCTTTCTTGTGCCTTTGTATTCTGCGAACATTTTATGGCGGAAAGTCGGTTCTGACACATCAAATGCAACCGTCAGATAATCCGGCTGCTCCTCCTCTAAAATCTTGAACATAATATTCAAAATCCATAGACTGCATTCGTGTGCAGTCCTTCCGAATTCGTCAGATCCGGGATCCCGAAAAATGCCCTGTTCAAAATACTGTGTCCATCTATCAATACCAGCTTTTCGCCCATTGTTCTCTCCATTCTTTGTCTGTTAGATTGCTCTTGTGTAGCGTTTCAGCCACTCATTTTCCTCCGCTGTCATATACGGGGAAATGGTATCATATACCATCTTGTGATAATCGTTTAACATCTTTTTCTCACGTGCACTTAACAGATCCGGGGCAATCGCATCGAGATCGATCGGTGCATAGGTGATATTCTCAAACTCCATGAACTGTCCATACTCATTTTTCTCAGCTTTATGGCATACCAGCTCATTTTCGGTACGGATACCGTATTTACCCTCTAAATAAACGCCCGGCTCGTCGGTCGTGATCATGCCCTCTTCTAAGACACCGTTGTCATGGCGCTCCGGTACGACTCTCCAACGGAAGCCGTTCGGTCCCTCATGTACATTTAACACATAACCAACGCCGTGTCCGGTGCCGCATTTATAGTCAATGCCCATCTCCCAGAGTGGACCGCGGGATAAAATATCCAGGTTCAAACCGGTACATCCATATAAAACTTCGCATGCGCAAGGTTCATATTCGAACGGCAGACGGTCGTAAAGTGCAGACGCATCTCATCTGTGATCGGGCCAAGTGCCATGGTTCTTGTGATGTCTGTGGTTCCCTCAAAGTAATGTCCGCCGGAATCCACAAGTAAAAATCCCTCCGGTTTTAACTCAGCGTCTGACTCCGGTGTTGCAGCATAATGCATCATCGCCGCATTGGCTCCGTAAGCACAGATCGTGTTGAAACTTAACTCAATAAAGTTATCCTGCTCTCTTCTTCTCGCCTCAAGATAGTCAGAAGCAGAGATCTCCGTCATCGGGATCTTTCCGATATTGGTCTTGAGCCAGTACATAAATTTGGTAAAGGCAACACCGTCTTTTACATGTGCAGCTCTGGTGTTGTCTACCTCTGTCTTATTTTTTACAGCTTTCATAAGTTCCGTCGGGTTTGGTTTGTCCACAACTTTGATTGCTTTATCAAGACTGTTCACGATACGGTAGTTGACCGTCCCGCGGTTCATCAGCACGACTGCGTCTGCCGGAATCTCCGGTACATAATCGTAGATCGCATCATACGGCTTTGTCGTGATATGGTTTTCCTCCAGGTAAGCACGGATCTTATCATCCACTACTTCCTCCTGTAAAACCAGATACACTCTGTCTCGTTCAGCACAAGATAGGATAATACGACCGGCACATAATCAATATCGTTGCCGCGGATATTTAAAAGCCATGCGATATCGTAAAGAGATGTCAGAATATGAACATCTGCACCGTTCTCCTTCATAGCTTTCCTAAGATCTCCGATCTTATCCGCAGTACTCTTTCCGGAATATTTTTCCTCCAAAATAAATAAAGGCTGTTTGGACAATGCCGGACGATCCTCCCAGATCAGATCGATCAGGTCTTCTGTCACATGCATGGACACATTTTTTTTCTGCTGCAATCTTTTCCAGTCTGCCGCCCCAGGTACCGTTTACAACACGTCCGTCAAATCCGAGACATCCGCCCTCTTTTAATCGATCCTTTACAAATTCATCGACTGTCGGCACGCCCTCTTCGCCCATGCGGTAGAGTGTGACTGTGCTGTCTTTCAGCTGATTCTCTGCCTGTACAAAATAGCGTCCGTCCGTCCAGAGCCCTGCCTCATCCAAAGTGATAACGGCAGTTCCCGCAGAACCGGTAAATCCGGTAATAAACTTTCTCGCCTTAAATGATCTCCTACATATTCTGATTCGTGAAAATCAGCAGTCGGCACAACGTATACCGTGATGCCTCTCTTTTCCATCTCCGCACGCAGTGCCTTTAATCTTTCCTGTATCATTCTTTTATTTCCTCTTTCTTATATATTTCTAATATCACACCCGTTTGTCAGGCATCCGTATACTCAAAGAACTTCGTATCGATCTCCGGGTAAGAACGTTTCAATGAGATCGGTCTTCCGGAACGGTTCAAAAAGCAATGGGAACTCTTTCCGGTCGTGCGGAGTTCTCCGGTCTCCTTGTCCGTCATCCGGTATTCCACATCCATCTTGATACCATTATAGCGTGTGATCTTCGTCTCGATCACGACCGTATCATCAAAATGTACCATACTGTGATACTCGCAGGATACAGAGAGCACCGGACTGATAATCTCCATCTCCTCCATCTGTTTATAGCTGAGTCCGATCTGATCCATCAGATCCATCCTCGCTTCTTCCATCCATTTGATATAATTTGAATGATGGATGATTCCCATCTGGTCCGTCTCATAATATTTTGCATGATGCTCATATGGGCGGATTTTGATTTCATCGGCATTTTCATTATAAATTTCTATCTCTTTGTCTGACATATAAATCACTACCTTTCTCAAACTCCTCCAACGTATAGTATCTCACAGAAACGTTTTAATTTCAATGGTGCCTTTTTATCCATGCGATCAGTATCACGATCAGAATACAGGCAAGGGAAAACCCGGCTCCCACAATAAATCCCGGTGTCTGGTAGCGCAGCTCGACCGTATGTGTTCCTTCGGTAAGATATGTGCTGATAAACGCCTCACCAAACACTTCCGGATCCGTCTGTTCTCCATCAACATATAATTTCCATCCGGCATCATCCGCCACCGCAAAAATCAGTCGTCCTTCTTTTTCACATCAATGGTTCCAGTGATTTTCGTATCGGAAAAGGAAGTCATCTCCATCGTCTGCTCATTTAACGTCTGATAAGCCGTATCTGCAGCATCGAGATTCAGGGCATATGCCGTAATATTCACTCTTTCTTCATTACTGTTTTTAATCTTCACTTGTGTGCCTGCCGTACAGTATCCAAGATCAAGTGTATAGCCATGCGAAACTTTTGTGAAAGACTTTGTTCTGCCGTCACTGATCTCTTCCGTCATGCTGTCCACAGTCGTCGATTCATAGGTTGCAAAAATGTATGCATCCTCCTGCACGTCAATCGTTGATTCCCCGACCACAGATTCGGACGGGATCTCCGTCAGCATCGGCTCATCTGCACCAAGAAGCTCTGCAAGTCTGTTCTGTGCCTCAATTTCATCTAAATCAGAATAATCCCACGCATCAATCACATCCTCATCCATCATAAAACCAAGTGGGAGCACATATTTATTTTCGTAAAGATACGTATTCCCGCTCTCTGCCACAAGGGTGCGGATCGGGTTTGCTTCCATTGCGTTATCAGCGATCACATAGCGCAGGGACATCATTGCTGATAACAGCGGTGTTGCCCCGTTTACACAGTAGAAATTCTTGCCGCCTTCCATTCCGACTGCTGGTAAAAATGACTGACATCCAGATTCATCAGCGATGAAATTGCGTTGCGGAACGATATCCATACAGCGCCGCATCATTTTTCGTTTTGCGCTCTAATTCTTCCGTGCGGTAAAATAATATGCCCTTATCCTGTGCTGATTTTCCGCCTCTGCAAGCACTGCATGATAGTCATCCATGGATTTCACATAGGCAGTCCTGCTCGTCGTATCAAATCCGGTCACATTGTAGTTAAAAAATAATTCTAAAAGCATCGCTGCACAGCCAAACGAGAGCATGATTTTTTCAGTTCTTCCCTGGTCGCCTTTTTGATCTTTCCAATCTTTTTTACCACATCTTCCAGGATACATTCCTCCGCATAAAAATAGATCAGCAGCACCACAATATAGCTGCCCAGAAATACATAAGTTGCCGTTGCCGCGCTCTCTCCTAAGATCGTCCCATCGGAAAAATGATAGGAAACTGCCATCAGACCAACCGATGCCACTCCCGCTGCGATCACATCTAAAAATCTCGTTCCTTTGAAATGCAAAAATGCCTCGTAGGATACCGCAAGCATCAGAAATGCATATAAAAAGGTCTGTCTGCCCGGCAGGGAATCCGGGAAGTGCATGCCATGCCAGATGAAATCAAGTATATTATTCGAAAAACTGATGACAAAAAATGCTGCCAGAAGTCCGCGTGAAAGCTTCTTTTTCCAGGAGATCTCACGGTTGAAAAGATACAGTACAAACAAAAGAAGCACAAATACGCCACAGTAAATATTCGGCCAGTGGTCTTTGCCCGTATAAGGTTCTGTCATCACCGAGTGTCTCCCCAGCTCTGCAATGATGTTAAAATACCATTCCATTGTATCCGGAAATGAAATATTCTGTGAGCCGCTCGCTCCAAGGGTGATCGCCTCAGGAATGATCAGTATCGCTCCCGTCCCGCCCGCCAGAAGGAATAAATTGCGAAACGGATCCACGCACCGATCCCGGTCTCTTTATTTTCCAGCCATGTGATCACAAACCAGATCACCTGAAAAATGCAGACCATGATCGCAATGTAATAATTACTGATAATGCATAAAGACAGTGAAATATAATAAAGCAGTACTTTTTTCTCTTTGATCAGCTGTTCGAGTCCAAGAACGACAAGTGGCGCCAGCATCATGCAGTCTAACCACATGATATCCCATGCATAGGCTGCTGAGAATCCGCACAACGCATAGGCTGTTGCAAAAATGCTGATTGCAGCATGATTTTTTTTCAAAATGTTCCTTTAAATAATATCCGAAAAACAGTCCCGCCAATGAAATTTTTAAAATCACAAGCAAGGTCATAAATTCGATCACATGATTCTGCGGACAGAGTAGCAGCAGCCAGTTTAAGGGACTTGCCAGATAATAGGCGTACAGTGAAATAAAATCTGCTCCAAGTCCGATATTCCAGGAGTAAAACATGCTGCCGCCATGTTTGATCTTATCCATCAGCTCCGTGAAAAACGGGCAGTACTGATGATACATATCGATATGTAAAATACACTGCTCCCCAAACGGATAGACGTCATGAAAAATGCAGATCACAGTCAGAATAAAAAACGGCAGAAAGAACGACGCAATAAGCGGCATTCTTTCTTTCCACAACTGATTTTGGAGTTTCTTTTCTCTTTTCAAAACAAAACCTCTCTTTTTATCATTTCCTAATTAACAGTTCCATGATCAAACAGTTCATAATACTGCAATTTCCGGTAAATATCCATCTCATCTTTTTCATCCGAGGCGCGGACTTCACTGCCATCCGCTTTTACTGTACGCACCGCGGAAATAACCGGGTATTCTGATTTTAAATGTAACAGATACGAACGATATTCATCCAATGGAACACCGGCGCGCTCTAAGACTTCCGCTGCCAGATAGTTCACGCTCGTGTCTGCACCCGTTTCCTCTCCAATATCATAGTTTGCCCACACCACATAAGGAACCTGATAACGCAGTTTCTGCTGTTCCTCTGTCAAGTGATTCCAGGACATCCCGTTCTTTGCAAGAACCGTAGATGCAACGGCATCACTCGGCTGATGATCTCCGAAAAAACGATCACTGTTTTTTCATCTGCCTCTTCAAAATAGGAAATCAGATGTTCTAACGCGGAATCGGAAAGTTTTACCAGGGATAAATACTGCTGCAGTGAAAAATTTGTAGAATCTTTCACCGAGATATCCGGTGTAAAATTGCCGTACTGATCCTGATATCCACCGTGATTTTGCATGGTCACATTAAACACAAACAGCGGCGCATCCTTTTCCTTATTTTCATAAAATTCAATAATCTTATCCACGCAGCTCTCATCGCTGATATACTGTCTGACATACTGCGGATTCACATAATCATCTTTAAACACGCTCTCATTAAATCCCAGCATCGGATAGACCGTATCGCGTTCCCATCCGCCGGCATTGTAAGGATGTGTCGCAATGGTCTGATATCCTAAAGTCTTCAGATAATCCGGAAGTGCCTTCAAATCTCCATTGATGTACTGCTGATACGGGATGCTCCCCTGCGGGAGGAATGCCATTGTATTGCCAGTCAGAAATTCAAACTCTGTATTCGCGGTATTTCCACCGCAGACAGATACGTTTAACATTCCCGTAACCGTATTTTTCTCCCCCTGCTCTAAGCTGTGGATAAACGGCATGTAATCCTCGTTGGTTTCAAAATCACCTAACACGGACAGATCCGAAAATGACTCATTCATCATTACAATGATATTCGGAAGATCTTCCTCCTTTTGTGTATCGTCTTCTTCTGCCTCAGAGCCTGATTCCTCCGACATTGCACCGCCCTCCCCGTAGGAATCAAGCACCGCCTGTGCCTCAGCGGCGCTGTAATGCTCCGGTTTGTCGATCGACATATAGGCAAGATTCATGACAAATGTGACTGCCATACCATCTACATCCGTCATGTAGACCGGCGTGAACAGTTTATTGTAAAGTCTGTGGCTGTTCTGAAAGTTCTCCTGCTGCAGTGTTCCCGCAAACAATGAAAGAACCACAACCACCAGCGCTGCCGGAATCAGCCGTTTCCAGAATACCAAACGTGTCACTTTTACTTTTATAAAACGAAATAATACGATTGCTGCAAAAAATACCAGTGTCACAACGAACATGCGCGTATCCGGCATAAAATCATAATTATCTGCAACGCTCACAGCCGTTTCCAGGAAAAAATATCCCACGGCACAATCGGATTCGTCCGGAAACGCACCACATAACTGTTCGCAATTCCATAAATCATTGCTGCAATGTATACGATCCGGTGCGCAGCCTTTAATTTTCCCGTCAGCACAAACAGGAAAACTGTTACCAGTTCAAACAGCACGATATTAAAAAACTGTGCCCACGGACGTACCACTGCAAATGGATTGTGCGAATAACACTCCATCAGATAAAAACAAACTGCCGGCGGTAAAATGACAAGCAGTAATGTAACAATCCCACTCCCTGTCTTTTTTAAGATATCTGTTTTCCTGTCCGTCTGTTTTGCCCTGTCCGCCTTTCTCTGATTTCTCTGCTCCTTTAATTTTTCAAAAACCTTTCGGTTTTGTATTTTTTCTTTTTCTGCTCGCATTCATATCAAACCTCACTTCAAAGGGAGAATCTACTTTCCCCGGATCTTTAGCCGAATGATATTTTAGCACATTCCTCATACAAATAACATCCGTTCGAAAAAAAATTCATAAATTCCTAAATATTACTGCGTATTTTCCCTGAATCTAAATTTGTATGTCTGGATTTTTGCATGTTATGTCGAATCCGGCAGTTATTTTGACGCTTTATGTTAATAAAGTAACAATGTTTCTCCACAGACGTCTTTATTGTCTTGACATTTCAGGGAATATTTTTTAACATAAAACATATATGATGTATCGATTTGAATGGTGTAAAAAGGAAGATGAATATGAATAGCGAAGCTGAAATCACCCGTCTGGCAAAAGAAAATGAAACATTCCAAAAAATCATCGAGACACAGCAACATACGATCAATCTTCTCATTGATCATTTTATTTCCGGTCAGAAAGAAAAAGAGCCAGAAAAGAATTAAGTTATCACTTAAACTTTTCTGGCATAAAAAAGAGCTGCTGACGGGAATCGGACCCGTGACCTCCGCACTACCAATGCGACGCTCTACCGACTGAGCCACAGCAGCATCATGTTTTCTCAACACCTGTATTACTATACAATAGGATCGTCCGATTGTCAAGCATAAAATCCAAGAAATTTTTGTAATTTTTCAAAATATTTATACTTATTCAACATTTCCGGCGGTTTGAAATAACTTTAACCACCTGACAACACCCCCGGATGCGTACAAAATACGCATCCAGGGGTGCTGTTCTTCGGGTCTTCTGGCTACCTGGTGTTCCGCCACCACATCCGTTATGTTCTTCCCGTTTTCGCTTCAACCAGCCTCTCCTTCTTTACATCCGATTCATAATCTTGATGTGTGACTTAAAAAGAGAATAATATTTCATTCCCTTATCCTTGCCATAATGTCCCTGCAATGCTGCTCTTAATGAATTAAGGTTCTTTCTCTTTGTATTTGCTTTATACAAAAACGAAGAAAAATCTTCCGGACAGTCCATTTTCGGATCACTGTAAGCAAATACCGTCTGACAGTAAACATCAAACTTCTCTTCCTCACTGATCGCAGTCTGATTTACACGACAGATGCATACGCAGAACTGTTTTTTGCCTCCTGATAAAGTTCTTTTCCAATATCTTCACCAAAGAACAATACCAGCGCATTGTGAAAATCTGCAAGCCGATCCTTACTGATGCAGGTAAGCAGACTGCGAATGACATCGTCATGTTCCTGTGAGATCTTTGTCTTTTCAACTGCTTCCTTACGCGGATCTGTAAATGGCAGTTTCTGATCCGCATTTACAGTTTCATCCGGCCTCATGATTTCATCCGGTATCTCCATCTGGATTTCTCCCGGTTCTGACTGTTCATCTGTTCCTGCAGTTTTTTCCGTCTGTGCCGTTTCTTTTATTTTTGCTGTTTCCATCTGCTCTAGAGTTTCCTCTGGTTCTGCCATTTTATCCGGTTTTCCGGCTTCACCCGGTTCTGCTGTCTCATCCGGTTTTCCGGCTTCACCCGGTTCTGCTGTCTCATCCGGTTTTCCGGCTTTTCCCTGCTCCAACACTCCGGTCAGTTCTGCTGTCTCCATCATTTCTGCGGCTTCATTCAGTTTTGAGACTTCATTTAACTCTGAAACTCCATTCAGCTTTTCGGCCTCACCCGGCTCTTCGCTTTTATCCGTTTCTGTCATCTCATTCATCTTTGCTGTCACAATCTCAGCTTCATCTGCCAGACTTCCAGCCACGTCCCCGGCGTTCTTCTCCTCCGCTTCAAAGAAAATTTCTCTTTCTCCATTCGTCTTTGCTTTTTGCTGCAGTCTGCGGTTTAATTCCTTTCCGCTCAAACGCTGCACCGGCATGTTACGCTGTTTCCAGTAACGTACGGCTGCATCAAATCCGGTATCATTTGAAACGATCACATAGCTGTTTTCCTGATTCTCACACAACAAGTATCCAAGCTGTGTAACAAGCTGGAAATCCAGTGCATTGCTTCCCTCAAAACATTTTATAAACTCTGCTTCTTTCTCCGTCTCCTTCAGTAACCTCACATTTTCGTAATTCATATGCGGACTTTTCTGCGTATAAAATACGATCACTTCCTCATCGGGCTGTGATGCTACCAGTAACGGCACCCATATATCGCCTACATTCTCACTGTCAACCAAATATATTCTTTTCATCTGATCACCGGCTGATTGAAACAGTTTTATTATAACATAAGACGGAATGAAGCCTCCACTCTTTTTTACAAAATATCAATATATTCTCCTGCAAGCGCTTTGTTCATACTGCGCACTGCACAGAATTTTCCACACATGGAACAGGTGTCCTCATGCTCCGGTTTTCTGCTGTTCCAGATTGCTTTTGCGGTTTCCGGATCAATCGCACATTCCCACTGCGCATCCCAGTCTAAGACGCGTCTTGCGTCTGCCATCTTATCATCGATCTCTCTCGCACCACGGACGCCTTTTGCGATGTCTGCAGCGTGTGCCGCGATCTTTGATGCAATGATTCCCTGTTTTACATCCTCCACATTTGGAAGTGCCAAGTGTTCTGCCGGTGTGACATAGCATAAAAATGCTGCTCCGTTTTGTGCTGCAATCGCCCCGCCGATTGCGGATGTGATATGGTCATATCCCGGTGCGATATCAGTGACAAGTGGTCCTAACACATAAAATGGTGCTCCCATGCAGATGCTTTGCTGGATCTTCATATTTGCTGCGATCTGATCCATCGGCATATGTCCCGGTCCTTCTACCATGACCTGTACATCTTTCTCCCATGCGCGTTTTGTCAGCTCTCCAAGTCTTACTAACTCTTCGATCTGACAGACATCGGATGCATCTGCGAGACATCCCGGACGGCAGGCATCTCCAAGTGAAATGGTAACATCATGCTCACGGCAGATTTCAAGGATCTCATCATAATATTCATAAAACGGATTTTCCTCCCCCGTCATGCACATCCATGCAAATACAAGGGAACCGCCGCGGGAAACGATGTTCATTTTACGTTTATGTTTCCGGATCTGCTCGATTGTCTTTCTTGTAATTCCGCAGTGCAGTGTCACAAAATCCACACCATCTTCCGCATGCAGACGCACCACATCAATAAAATCTTTTGCGGTCAGTGTCGCAAGATCTCTCTGGTAATGGATCACAGAATCATAGATCGGCACGGTACCGATCATTGCCGGACATTCTGCAGTCAGTTTTCTGCGGAACGGAATCGTATTGCCGTGGGAAGATAAATCCATGATGGCATGTGCACCCATGCTGACAGCCGCCATCACTTTCTCCATCTCCACATCATAATCCTTGCAGTCTCTCGATACACCGAGATTGACATTGATCTTCGTGCGTAACATTGATCCTACACCTTCCGGATCAATGCAGGTGTGATGTTTGTTGGCGCAGATTGCTACTTTTCCCTCTGCTACAAGCGGCATCAGCTCTTCTACGGTCATGCGCTCTTTTTTCGCTACAATTTCTAATTCTTTGGTCACGATGCCTCTGCGTGCGGCATCCATCTGTGTGGTATACTGTTCCATACGTTTTTCTCCTTTTTCGCATGGGGGACTGCTTGAACCACTGTCTGGCAAACGAATTCTCCACGTCAAAAAATCTCCTGCCGCAAGCGCGACAGGAGATAGCATCTTCCCAATACGCTCCCTACGACAGTATTAACTGACAGGTTCAAAGAGTCAGGTTTTAACCTTCTCAACTGCAATCCCTCCGGGCATTCTCCCGGACATGCAGTCCCTCTGCGTTGTTTTCTATTAAGTTTTATCGACTTGTTCAGTCTAGCCTAATCTGTGACGGTTGTCAATATTTGTACAACAAAAAAGACAGCCACTGCTGTCTTTTTTAGGAGAAGGTATTTTTACTATGGGGTATAGCAAAAACTATATATAATGTATTGGGGGGTTTTTACAGTGATTATAATAGCATGATTTTCTCAATAAGTGTTCACAAATGTTACAATTTTCTCATTTATTTTTTATGCAATATGCACAAGTATTTTTCGTGACTATCTACAAAAAGAAGGCAAATCTTCTACATCTTCCCTATTTCAGGATTCGTCTCCCGAATTTTTGTTTTAATACGGGAGAGCGCATTATCAATAGATTTTGGTGATTTTCCCATTTTTTCTGCAATCTGCTGATAATGAAATCCCGCAAGATACTGGTCTAATACTTCCCGTTCCATCTTACTTAAATGCGTCCTGAGCTTCTCCCAGAACTGTGCCACATTTTCCTGATCGATCATCATCTGCTCCGGATTTCCGATTCCGTCCATGGTCAGCGTTTCCGCCAGAGGATATCCGTTTTCACTGTTTTCTGAGTAGAAAGAAACATAGGAATTGAGCGGCGCATGTTTTTTCCGGTTCGACGCCTCAACTGCCTTGTATAACTGTCTCGTAATACACAATTCTGCGAAATGAAAAAAGATGTTTCTTTCGTATCATCGTAATCTCTGATTGCCTTAAACAGACCGATCATTCCCTCCTGGATCAGATCATCCGTCTCACCGCCAATCAGAAATACTGCATTTGCCTTTTTGCGGACCAGCGGTTTATATTTATCTAAAATGTAATCCATGATCTTTCCGTCCGGATCACCGCTGTTTTTTAATGCCACAATCAGCTGTTCGTCTGTCAAATCCCGATATGACTCTAACATGTTCCTCCCAAGACTCCTGATACAATATCTACCACGGCGTTTTTTCTACCGTTGCGGTGTTCTCTACCACCTGCGATGTCTTTTATTGCTGCTGTGTTTTTTACCGCTGCGGTGTCTTCTACCGCTGCGGTGTCTTCTACCGCATGCGTTGCCGCACAATCTCATAGGCAAGCACACCTGCTGCCACCGATGCGTTCAGGGAATCGATATCCCCTTTCATCGGAATGGATGCCACAAAATCACAGTTCTCGCGCACCAGTCTGCCAACACCCTCGCCTTCACTGCCGATGACAAGACCGATCGGTCCTTTTAAATCCAGATCATACATGCAGGTTCCATCCATGTCCGCACAGACAAACCACATTCCTTTGTCCTTTAACTCTTTCATTGTTGCAGTCAGATTTGTCACCTTTGCAACCGGTGTATAATTGATTGCTCCGGCGGATGTCTTTGCCACAGTTGCCGTCAGACCGACCGCGCGCGTTTCGGAATAATGACACCATGCGCACCGGCAAGATTTGCCGTACGGATGATAGCGCCAAGGTTATGCGGATCCTCGATATTATCCAGAATGAATAAAAATGGCGGCTCGCCCTTTTCCTCTGCCAATTTTAGCATATCCTCCACTTCGGCATACTCATATGCTGCAGCAACTGCGATCACTCCCTGGTGTTTTTTTGTCTCAGAAAGCTGATCTAAACGCTCTTTTTCCACAAAATGCACGATCGTGTCATGTTTTTTGCCTCTCTGACAATCGTGCGCACCGGACCATCCTGACAGCCGTCCAACACAAATAATTTGTCAATTGTTTTTCCGGAACGGAATGCCTCTAACACGGCATTGCGTCCCTCTATTTTCAGCTCTTCGTAGCCCATTACTCTCTCCTTTTACATTTTAAGTGCAAGTTCGTCTACACCGGTCTTTACCAGTTCCACCAGACGTTCAAACTCATCTTTTAAATACAGGTATCCCATCAGCGCCTCAAATCCGGTTGCTTTCCGGTAATCAGACATTGTGGCATTTTTTGCCATTGTCGGCGATTTTGCATTCCTTCCACGACGGTACACTTCTGCTTCTTCCTCCGTCAGCATCGGAAGTAATTTTTCAATCATTTCCGCCTGTGTGTGTGCTTTTACGATCTGGCTTGTCCGCTTGTGAAGTTCTCCTGCTCTCGTGTTTCCTTTTCCTACGACAACAGACCGGATCACCAGATCAAATATTCCATCTCCGATATAGGCTAACGTAAGAGGCGAATATGTCCGGATATCCACTTCACTGATTCCGAACTGTTCTTTGATATAAGAGTCTATTCCTTTCTGCATTGGCATTTCCTCTCTCTCACGCTTTGTGCCAGATCACACCTTCTCGGGTATCTTTCAGTACAATGCCTTTTGCAAGCAGTTCATCGCGGATTGCATCTGCTTTTGCAAAATCTTTTGCTTTCTTTGCTTCCTTTCGTTCTTCAATCTTTGCAAGTACATAGCTTTCTAATTCTGCATCGATCTCCTCTTTTGCATCTGCCTGTGCCGTTGTCAGATTTAAGGATAATACTTTATCAAAATCATTGATCAGCGCAAGTTTTGTCTTATCGTTCATATCATCTTTGAGCAGATCATAAATGATCGTGATCGCCATCGATGTATTTAGATCGTTGCTGATCGCATCCTCAAATTTTGCCTTATAAGCATCAAATTTATCCTGCTGTACTGTTCCCTCATCCTTTAATTCTGCGATTCGTTTGGTCAGTTTTTTATAAGCTGCAGCCATATTATCTAATACTTCATAGGAAAACTCCAACGGTTTTCTATAATGGGACTGCAGACAGAACATACGGTATACGATCGGATCATACCCCTTTTCCTGCAGCAGGGATACGGTAAGGAAATCCCCTTTGGACTTACTCATTTTTCCGGATTTATCATTTAAATGCTGTACATGGAACCAGTATTTACACCATGTATGGCCAAGGTAACTCTCTGACTGTGCAATCTCATTGGTATGGTGCGGGAAAATATTGTCTACACCGCCGCAGTGGATATCTACATACTCGCCAGATGTTTCATACTGATGCATGAGCACTCAATGTGCCATCCCGGATATCCAACGCCCCATGGGCTATCCCATTTAAGCGCCTGATCCTCAAATTTTGACTTTGTAAACCAGAGTACAAAATCATTTTTATTTTTCTTATTTACGTCCTCTTCCACATCGTCGCGTACACCGACTAACAGCTCTTTTTCGCTCTGGGAAGAAAATACATAATAATCGTCTAATTTGGATGTATCAAAATAAACATTTCCACCTGCCACATAAGCATAACCTTTTTCGAGCAGCACCTCGATCATATGGATGAACTCCGGGATACAGTTCGTTGCCGGCTCCACAACATCCGGTGTCTTGATATTTAACTTCTTACAGTCACTAAAGAAAGCGTCTGTATAATATTTTGCGATCTCCATCACTGTTTTGTGCTCTCTTTTTGCACCTTTTAACATTTTATCTTCCCCGGTATCTGCATCGGAAGATAAATGTCCCACATCCGTAATATTCATAACACGTTTTACATCATATCCGACATAGCGGAGTGATTTTTCCAATACATCCTCCATGATGTAACTTCTGAGGTTGCCGATATGTGCAAAATGGTATACGGTCGGTCCACAGGTATACATGCCGATCTTTCCATCCTCATGCGGGATCACCGTTTCTACTTTTCTTGTCAGTGTGTTGTAAAATTGAAATTTATTTTCCATTTAAATAATCCTCCTTTAGTTTTGCGGAGCAAAATGCGAATCCTCTGATGAGCAGAGGATTTTACTCCTTGTTTTGCGGAGCAAAATGCAATTTATTTTGTTTTTTGTGCATCAGCACTTAAAATCCGGACTGCCTGCTCTAAATCAAGCACACGGTTGACCAGTTCTGCATTTTCCCTCTGCAGTACAGTAATATCCTCTTTGACCGGATCCGGCAGATGGCACTGATCCATATCACTGCGCGGCATCTTCACATTGTCACGTTTTACGATTCTTCCCGGAACACCAACTACGGTACAGTTTGGCGGCACTTCCTCTATGACCACACTTCCCGCTCCGATCTTGGAATTTTCTCCAACGGTGAAGGAACCGATGATCTTTGCACCCGCACTGATCATAACGTTATCCCCAATCGTCGGATGACGTTTTCCGGTCTCTTTTCCGGTACCGCCTAGTGTCACACCCTGATACAAAGTAACATTGTCCCCAACGATCGCCGTCTCTCCAATGATCACACCACTTCCGTGATCAATAAAAAATCCTTTCCCGATCGTTGCTCCCGGATGTATCTCAATTCCTGTTTTTCTCGCTGCCCGCTGTGAAATAAATCTCGCCCAGAAGAAATGTCCTTTTAAATACAGCTTATGCGCACGTCTGTAGCTCAACATAACCCGAAAACTCGGATAAAGCAATACCTCCATCGGCGATTTGATCGCCGGGTCACGCTCCTTTATCACTGTAAATTCTTCCTTAATATGACTGATGATTCCCAAAACTGGCATCCCCTTTCCTTAACCAAATAATAGAATGTACGCTCCGCGAACATTCCATTATCATGAAAAACGGATCATTCATCTCTAAGAGACGAAATGATCCGTGGTTCCACTCTAACTTAAGGATCTTTTGATCCTCACTCAATACACTTAACGCGTGTTACTCGTATCCGGATACTGTACTGGCAGACAAACCGTTTCCCCGGACAGGCTCACGGAGGCACTTCGGAAATCTCTTTCTGAAAACTGCTTGCAGCCGATGGCAGTTTCTCTCTGTCAGCACTCTGATTTCTTACTCTTCCCGCTCAACGCCCTTATCGTATTTATACTGGTAAGTTGATTCGCTTACTCTAGTTTATGCACTTACCCCCGATTTGTCAACGGTTTTATTTTTTCTCAGTCTTTTTCTCATTGCACACAACCATTTTCCATGTTACATTATAGATAGTATCCTGTGGTTTCCAGGGGGATAATTTATAACTGATACGAAGGATTTTTTAATATGGAACAGTCAAAAGAAACTTTGCTAATCGTAGATGATTCACGCTTACAGCATGCCGTTTTAAATGAAATATTCTCTCCGGCCTTCAATATTCTTGAAGTATCTTCCGGTGAGGAATGTCTGCAGATGATCAAAGATAAAAAAAATATGATTGACCTTGTCCTTTTAGATCTTGTCATGCAGGGAATGGATGGTTTCGATGTTTTAAAACACCGCCAGGAAATGCCGGAGTTTAAACAAATTCCAGTCGTGGTTCTGACAACCACCGACACTCCGGAAGTACAGACGAAAGCTTTCGAATTAGGCGCAAGCGACTTTATCAGTAAACCCACTGAACCTGCCATTGCACGTCACCGTATTGACAATATTTTAAAGACGAACCGCAGACTGAATCATATTTTACAAAAACAGGAAGCTTTGCGGATTAAATCAGAAGTAGATGAGATGACGCATCTGCTGAATAAGGCCACAGCAGAGCACGCCATTTCCCACATACTTTTATCCACTCCGGAAGAATTACATGCATTGTTTGCCATAGATATCGACAATTTCAAAGCTGTCAATGACATCTTTGGGCATAAAATGGGCGATCATACAATCTCTGTCGTAGCCGGTATTCTTGCATCTCATTTTTCCGGTTCCGACATTGTCGGACGCATCGGCGGAGACGAATTTGTTGCTTTTATGCGGGATATAGACTCCAGACAGGCTGTCTATGAAAAAGCACAGGAACTTTTAGATGCAATTTTAGATAAAGAAGCTTTATCCATTCCTGAAAACGTTACGATCAGTATCGGTATTGCATTCACAGAGCCTTATGAAACTTCCTACACAACACTTTTTCAGGAAGTAGACACTGCACTTGGGAATTCAAAAAAATCCGGGAAACAATGTTTTTCCGAGTATGGTGTTTCTGCACAGAAACCAGACACTGCCATGAAAAATATTTTATTATATACACATTCCAGAAATGTTGCTTCCACTTTAAAATTTGCATATTCTTACCCGGACAGACTCATAAAAGTATCTTCCGTTACGGAAATACGCTATGCCATTATGGATAAAAATAACCATGTTCCTGCCGTTTTCATAGATGTATCCGAAACCGGAGATGATGGCAGGCAATTGTGGGATGAATTAAGTCATGAGTCCTGGGCTTCGTCAACTCCCATTATCGCAATCTGCAAAGAGGGTAATCTGACTCAGATTCGAAATGCCATATTATCTGATCTGATCAATGATCTCATTTTTGAACCGATTGATATGGAAAGCATAAAAAGACGTATCAAAAAACATCAAACCCTGTAAAAAAACAACGGTCAGATGTTACTTATCATTCATCTGACCATTGTTTTTCTTTCATCCGGTTTCTTTATCTGAACTATTTTTTTATCTGAACTGCTTTTTTCTTTGACCAGTCTGAGTAGATCCTCACTTTTTTTGTACCGGACTTTACTTCTTTATATGTACGTACTTTTACATAATATTTCTTTCCCGGTTTTAATCCTTTGATTTCTTTAACTGTCGTCTTATTACTTTTGATCACAGCCGTCTTCGTATTTTTTTTGCCAAACGATGCATCTGCTGTATATACTATCTCATAGCCGCTCGTCTGTGATGCCTGTTTCTTCCATTTCACAGTCATGGATTTTTCCCGGATTTTACGCTTGAAATAGAAGTTCCCTTTGGACAGATTTCAATGTCTTTTTCAGTATTCCCGAATAATTTCCCTGAAACTTCACGGTCACTGTTGCTTTTCCGACTTTTTTATTATTCTGATACGAGACTTTATAAAAGCTGCCTGAAATCACTTTTCCCTTATTATCCGTCACTTTGATGGCAGGTTTTTTCGCTTTTCCATCATAACTATAATGATCTTTCGACAATTTTACCGTCTTTGGTGCATTGATTTTCACCTGTTTCAATACTGTTTTGCACAAGCTGCACATGGTCACATTCTTTCCATTGCTGCCCGGTTTTGCAGGTGTCAGTTTTTTCTCCGGTGTATGGGACTTCTTTGCAATTTTTTCTGTATAACTGTCCCCACATGCACAGGAATAAATTTTTTCTCCCTCTTTCATGCAGGTTGCCTCTGTCGTTTTTTTCAACACATAACTGTGTTTGTGCACCGGTTTCTCTGTGTCCGGCTCCGGTGTCTCTGTTCCCGGCTCTTCTGTATCCGGTTCCGGTGCCGGTGTCTCTGTTCCCGGCTCTTCTGTGTCCGGCTCTTTCAGGGCTGGAATCACTATTTTTTCTCTGCTTAACTCCTCATGACATGTGGTGCAATACATTACTTTTTCATAGCTTCCTTCCACACCCACTTTCGCTTCCACGCGATTTTCAGTGACCGGCTCTCCTTTTTTGTGTCCTGATGCCGGAACCGTTATGTTCTCACGGGAAAGCTCTTCCCCGCAATCTTTATCCTTACAATAAACTACCTTATCATAGCTTCCTTTTTGGGTACAGGTCGCAGCTATCTCGTTTTCTTTTACCGGCTCGCCTCCACATGCTGATGTGATACACCTGGTTCATCTGTGAATATTATTTCCTTTTCCGCCAACACGGTATCTTTCAGTGCTTTTACATCTGCCACAGTATCAAGATCATCAAACGGCTCAGAACATAATAATAAGGTGTATTTTCCTGTTTTCACTTCACCATATGCAATCAGATAATAGCGGTCTGACTCATTTTTATCCACATCCAGATAGATTGGGTTTCCCCAGTCCATTTTCTGTTGAATTTCTTCATCATCACTATTCCAGTCATCAGAGCGGATTAGTATCATATGATTATAAAATCCATAGCCATCATATTCATTTGCAACTTCATCAAACGTGTAATCTTCTCCATACTGATCCTTCCATATCACATCCAGATATGGCGCATCATCAGTTTTATCTGTAATGTCTGCCGGAATATTACCGGTGTAAACATTTTTCGGGCAGGATTTTATCTCGATACTTTCAAGTTCACGTTTCTCCGGTACATAATTGCGATACGCTGTCCATATCCCATTTTGCAGACCAGGCTATAGTTGTTATTGATATCTTTATCTGATAACACAAAATTTCCTGCTGTTCCATTCTCTGCTATGATATAGGTATGCTCATTTAAAAGATTACCAGATATAGCATGACTTCCCACCTGAAACTGTGTAACACCGCTTACCTGTCCATTGATCTGAACGTATCCATTTTGATCAAGAACAAGCTTTCCCTTTGCCGCACTGCCACCACTTGTGAAATTGCCCTTTACCTGAGCATCTATTATTTTTGTAAGATCCAGACAACCACCGTTTTTCAGTGTAATATTGTTTAACTGCGCTGTTTCATCTTTCGGCTGCAGTCTTCCTCCTGCCTCTAAAACAATATCTTTAATCCCTGTTGTAACGACACCTGACACAGCACAATTTTTACAGTCAACACCGTGTTGGCATTTCCTTTGATCCCTGAAATGCTGATCTCATCCATTCCATTTTGTCCACCTGAAAAAACAAGTGATGCAGATGTTGTGTCCTCTGCCGAAATAATATCCCGCACTTTTGCATCTGCGTCCAGATTTAACTCCACACTCCCCGTATAGGCAGTCCTCTCACCTGCTGACGCTTTATGTCCCATATAGATATTCTGGAACATTGTATCACTGTTTGCATTTACAACTGTGAGTGACGCTTTCGTCCCCACCGCTGTATTACTGTGATATCCTCCTGCATAGATGGTTGGAAGAAGTTCTTTTTCTGTGCCGCCAAAACCACCCAGGCTGGCGTCCCCTCCTCCCGGCAAATATGTTTTTACATTATCCAGTGTAAGGCTGTGCCCTGCAAGAAAAATCTCACGATGCGGCACAGAATTCATACTATTGGTAGAGATAAAACCAATCTGGATATCCCGGATCACAACACCGTCTCCCATGATCTGGATTGGTCCGCTGAACGTAATACTTCCTGTATTATTTCCAGTAATCACTGTCCCGTCCGGTATCTCAACAGGCATCATCTGTCCGCTCGCTTCTGCCTGACCTCTGACGGAAAAACTTCCAGTTACAACAATATTCTTCTGCTTTTGTGCAAGTGCCGACAGAAACTCATTCTCATTCGACACTGTAACTGCTGTCTCAGCCGCCGCAGCCACATTCCACAGCAAATGATTTTGGGTTACTCCCTCTGCTCCCCCAGACGGTATGCCACAGATCAGCAGGCCCGCAGCCATAACTCCACAACAGAAACGTATCGTCCTTTTTTTCATATACTCATTTTCCCTTCTTTTGTACATAAAAAGACCCAGTATATATCCTTGTTTTGAATATCCCCTGATGTCCTTACAAAAAATATATCTGAGTCTCATTTCAATTCGCCAAAATATGGTTTATCATATCTTATTTTTATGATCGTGTCAATACATTTTATATTTTATTTATACTTTTATCTTCCACAGGCACGTCCGGGACAGCCCGCACAGCCTCCTGCAGAATCCGCCACGCTGACACTGCTCTCATAGATCGTTGTCAACGCACAGATTGCCTGTGCAGAAATTCCCTGTTCCCTTCCGGTAAATCCCAGTCCCTCTTCTGTGGTCGCTTTCACATTGATCTGATCTTCTGATATTTTAAGTGCTGCTGCAATATTCTTCTCCATCTGTTCGATATGCGGACGCATCTTTGGTTTCTGTGCGATGATCGTCGCATCGATATTTTCCACAATATAACCTTTTTCGGCGATCAGTCCCGCCACATGTTCCAACAGTTTCATGCTTGAAATCCCTTTATATTTCGGATCCGTATCCGGAAAATGCTTTCCGATATCTCCAAGTGCTGCTGCCCCAAGCAGTGCATCCATGATGGCATGAAGCAGTACATCTGCATCCGAGTGTCCCAAAAGTCCTAATGTATGTGGGATCTTTACCCCTCCAATGATCAGGTCCCTGCCCTCCACTAATTTATGAACATCATATCCCATTCCTACGCGCATATTTTTCTTTTCCCTTCTATTAATATTTTTACTGTGGTGGATTACACTTTGAACACGGTGTAAGTCCTCTTGCTTTTGCCTCTGATAATGTCACTTCAATATCACTTTTTCTTAAATACTGACATCCGGCAGAGTGATATTTTTCTCCCGTTTTCGTGATGTGAACGATCACATCCGAATTTCCATCCGTCTGGTCTGTCGGATTACTTACGGCTGCATCTGTTTCTGCATTATTCTGGCTGTCAGCTGCTTTTTCACTTTTTTCTGTGTTCTGGCTCTTTTTTGCTTCCCCTGCCTGCCAGCTCTCTGATGGAGACATATTCCAGGTCAGCGTTGTCCCGTCTGACGCGGCAACGATCGTTCCCTGCTCATCCGTGCGGAAAACAGATACTCCGGCTGCACGGAGTCTGTTTAATACTTCCGCATGCGGATGTCCATAAGAATTGCCTTCCCCAGCACTGATTACCGCATACGTCGGATGTACTGCATCAAGAAATGCCTGGGATGTTGCCGTATTGCTTCCATGGTGTGCAACCTTATAGACATCCGCCGAGATATCGATGCCATTCTGCAGGATATCCTGTTCTGCTCCCTCTTCTGCATCCCCGGTAAACAAAAACCGGTGGTTTCCATTCTGTAAAAGGACGCCGACCGACCAGGAATTCATATCATTTCCATACTCTTTGTTTGGGGCAATGATCGTAAATGCTGCTCCACCGATCGTGTATGTCTCCCCGACAACCGGATAAGTGGTCTTATATCCCTTATTTTTCATCGTCTGCACAACATCATCATAAGTGCGCGTGTTATTTGCAACATCCGGCATGATGATCGTCTTACAGTCAAATTTATAAAGAACGACATCCATTCCTCCGATGTGGTCTGCATCCGGGTGCGTGCCGATCACATAGTCAAGAGTCTCCACTCCCTGATGCTGCAGATAATTCTGTACAAGTGTACCTTTATCATTATTTCCCGCATCGATCAGCATAGAATGACCATCACATTTGATCAGAGTCGCATCCCCCTGTCCCACATCTATAAAATGTACTTCCAGATTACCTGCCGTCTTTGCCTGCTCCGCATCATTTTCTTCCGCGACAGTCTGACGACTTTGCTCTGTCTGACCCTGTTCTTCGTTTTCCGACGTTTCCTCCTGTTTTGAACCTTTCATAGAACCCGGTACGAATTCCACCTGATTTTCTGTATCCTGCAGCTCATCCGAATCTACAATATAGCTGCTCTGTGATCCATTTTCTGTATTTTCCGTACAGCCACTCAATAACATACAGCCGGTAAGCATACTTAGTAATAATATGAAAAATGCCAGCTTCTTATATTTTTGTTTCATAGTTCTCCTCTCCTGCATCTTTAAAAGTAAAATTGAATTCTGCCTGTATAGGATTCGTATCATAAACTTATTATATAAAAAATTTTGCCGGTATACAACAAAAGACCTCAGAATCTCTGAGGTCTTGAAGTAGCGGAAGGGAGATTCGAACTCTCGACACTACGGGTATGAACCGTATGCTCTAGCCAACTGAGCTATTCCGCCATATTAAATTGTCATCAGAACTTCTGATGTAATGGGACCTATAGGGCTCGAACCTATGACCCTCTGCTTGTAAGGCAGATGCTCTCCCAGCTGAGCTAAGATCCCATTTTTGTCCTTTGCTTTTTGCAACCGACTTCTAAAGTATACTATTACAGGAGATGAAAGTCAACACTTTTTTTCATATTTTCCTAAAAATTTCAAAAATATAACAACACATCCAGCTTTCTATACTGGCACTTCATGTAAAACAAGCTACAAGACTCGTTTTACATGTTATGCTATACTAAAAGTGTCTTATGCCAGTAAGCGTTCGACCAGTTTCACACATTCCGCTGCATCTTTCGAATAGCCATCTGCTCCGATCTCATCCGAAAAACTCTCCGTGATCGCCGCTCCTCCAATTACAATCTTCGCCGTACAGCCTTTTTCTTTTGCCAGCTCCACAACGTCTTTCATCCGCATCATTGTGGTCGTCATCAGTGCGGAAAGTCCGATCACTTTCGCACCTTCATTCATTGCGGTATCCACGATCACATCTGCCGGAACATCCTTGCCAAGTCGATCACATGATAACCGTAATTCTTCAACATCAGAACAACAAGATTTTTTCCGATATCATGGATATCGCCCTCAACTGTCGCAACAACGATCGTAGCCATTGCCTCTGTATTACTGCGCTCTAACATCGGCTCTAAGTACTCGATTGCAAGTTTCATCGTATTAGCGGAAGAAATCAGCTGTGGCAGGAAATATTTCTTTTTATCAAATAATTCTCCTACTTCATTGATCGCAGCGATCAGATGCTCATTGATAATCTCATCCGGTTTGGCTCCGCCATCCAGCATCTTTTTTACTTCTTCTAATACATGTTCTTTGTTTCCCTTTAAAACTGCTTGAAATACGCCGCTTCCCGTACTCTCTTTCCTGGTTTCGCCGCCAGCCGCAGATGTACCTGCAGGTGTTTTCTGAACCATGACACGTTCCATACCGGCATATTTTTCTGACAGGAATTCATACGCTCAATATAACGGATGTCGCTTTCTTTCTTATTCAACAGCATATCCGACGCAAATGCGGCATTCATCAGAAGTTCCTGTGACGGATTTGCAATCGCCATCGTAAGACCATTTGCGATCGCCATTGTAAGAAAAGCCGTATTGACATAAGTACGTTCCGGCAGTCCGAATGAAATATTAGAAAGTCCACATGCTGTCGGCAGTTCCAGTTCATTTTTGCAATAGGAAAATGTCTCAAAACACTCTAACGCTGCATTCGGATTTGCTCCGATCGTGGCAACCAGTCCATCCACAATGATATCTTCTTTTGCCATGCCGATCCTCACCGCCTCATCCATGATCGTGCGGATAATGCCATGTTTCTCAGCAGAATCTTTTGGCAGCCCCTCATCCGAGAGGGGAAGCAGGATAAACATTGCCCCGTACTTCTTTGCAATCGGAAGCAGTTTTTCAAACTTTTCTTTTTCCAGTGAAATCGAATTGATGAGTGCACGTCCCGGATAGATGCGGAGCGCGGCCTCAATAATATCCACATGGCTGGAATCAATGCAAAGCGGACAATCCACCGTCGAAGTCACTTCGTAAATGGTACGCAGCATCATCTCTTTTTCATCTATACCGTTCATACCCATATTGATGTCAAGGATCGATGCTCCATTTTCCTCCTGTTCTAATGCCATGGTACGGACAAGATTTAAGGAACCCTCTTTTAACTCTGCCTGCAGCTTTTTCTTTCCGGTCGGGTTAATACGTTCTCCAATGACCATAAAACGTCCATCAAGCGTGATCTCTACAGACTTACGCTCTGAAGTCAGCATTCTTCTCTTCGTCTGAAGCGGTGCTTTGACCGGGATACCTTTTACTGCCTCCTTTAAAGCACGGATGTGCTCCGGTGTTGTTCCACAGCATCCTCCAATGATGGCAGCACCCTCTTCGACCAGTTTTTTCCCGACTTCGGCAAATTCTTCCGGCTCTACATTAAAGACGGTCTGACCATCGATCAGCTCCGGCATTCCGGCATTTGGTTTTGCGAGAAGTGGTATCGTTGCATACTCTGCCATCTTCGCGATCGGCTCTAACATTGCCTCCGGTCCGGTCGAACAGTTCATTCCGACCGCATCCGCACCAAGGCTCTGCATCACAACAACCGCTGTCACCGGATCTGTTCCATACAGTGTTCTTCCGTCTTCATTATAAGTCAATGAAACCATGACTGGCAGGTCACATACTTCACGGATTGCCAGCACAGCCGCACGGCATTCCTGCAGGCTCATCATCGTTTCAACCACAAAAAGATCTGCTCCGGCCTCCGCAATAATTTTCGCCTGCTCTTTATAAACATCCACCAGATCCTCAAACATCAGATCTCCCAACGGATAAAGCTGTTCTCCTGTCATGGTAAGATCTCCGGCAACCAGCGCATTTGTACCTTTTGCAGCCTCTTTTGAGAGTGCGACAAGCTTGCGGTTCATCTCCTCTAAATGATCTTCCAAACCATATTCTTTTAATTTTATTCTGCTTGCGGTAAAGGTCGGCGCAAATAAAATATCGGTTCCGGCCTCTACATACCGTTTCTGCAGATCGATCAACACTTCTGAATTTTCCAGGATCACTGCTCCGGACATACTCCGACCGGCATTCCTGCCTTCTGTAAATTCGTTCCTGTTGCACCATCAAGCAGTACCGGGCCTTTTTTTTTACCAGCTCCCTAAACGCTTCTCTTGTCATTGCTGCCAGTTCCTTTCCTTTTCACATCATTTTTATCTTGTGTAATCTGCTGTCTTTTTTATCATCCAGCGGCTTTCCGTCATATCGCTTTTCTAAAGGATCGTGCCGCCTCCGGCAACATATTCTCCATCATATAATACGACTGCCTGTCCAGGTGTCACCGCACGCACCGGCTCTAAAAATTCACAGTGTATCGTATCTTCTCCGGTTCTTGTCACCTTGCACATACTTCCGCTGTGGGAATAACGGATTTTTGCCTTCAAAAGCATCTCATCCTGAATATCCGGGATCGACATAAAATTAATATGATCTGCATCCAGTTCATAAGTAAATACATCTCTGTTCTCACCAAGTACGACCTCATTTGTCTCCGGCCGTATCTCCGTGACAAATACCGGATGCCCGAATGCAATACCCAGTCCCTTTCTCTGTCCGATCGTATAATGCGTAATCCCTTTATGTTTTCCGACTACAGTTCCGTCTGTCAGAACAAAATTTCCCGGAGGTGGTACCTGATCGCCGCATTCCCGGTCAATAAATCCGGCATAATCATTGTCAGAGATAAAGCAGATCTCCTGACTGTCTTTTTTATGTGCAACCATAAGACCGATCTCCTCTGCAATCTTACGGATCTCATCTTTATGATAGGCACCGACCGGCATCAATGTGTGTGACAACTGTTCCTGTGTCAGATTGTAAAGTGCATACGTCTGATCTTTAACTGCTGTCACGGAATTTTTAATTGCATATCTTCCATTGGAAAGCTGCTCGATCCTCGCATAGTGCCGGTTGCAATATAATCCGCACCAATCGCAAGACTCCGATTTAACAATGCTTCCCATTTTACATAACGGTTGCATGCAATACACGGATTTGGCGTCCTGCCTTTTAAATATTCCGCAGTAAAATAATCCATGACATTTTTTTTTAAATTCCTGTTTGAAATTCATGACGTAATAAGGAATTCCAAGACGGTCTGCCACTCTTCTGGCATCATCACTGCCGAAAGGCCACAGCATCCGCCACTCTCCTCCTGCACAAATTCATCCTCATCCTGCCAGATCTGCATGGTCACACCGATCACATCATATCCCTGTTCCTTCAAAAGGTATGCTGCCACAGAGGAATCCACACCGCCTGACATACCGACTACTACTTTCTTTGCTGCCATTCTTTTCTCCATTTCATCTATCTCAAATATTTTCTATTCTGCCAGATGTCAACATCCATTTTTACACTATCTATTATTTGACCATACATCGCCCCATTGTGCAATCTTTTTTTCCGGTGCGCTGATTATTTTTTTGCAAATTTATGAGAAACCCAATCCGAGTTTCTCATAAATGATTGTTGTGATATAATCCTTCCACCGTCCGGATCACATCATACCAGTATGACCGCTGCTGTCCGCTTTCAAAATGTATGAAAAACAGCAACATATTTTTCTGCAGCTCTGCGATCAGATCGTAGAGTTATAAAGTTCGCCTGTTCTGTAATTATAGGTATAAGAACCTGATTTCTGATAGGTATTCGCCTTTGCGGCCTCACTCTTTGCATAAGACTCTGCACGGCCTGCCTGTCGTTTCACTTCTGTTCCATAGTAGCTGTTGTCTGCAAACATTGCCTTTACCTTACTCATATCAGCCTTCTTAAACTTCTCTTCATCAATGGTAAGCTTGTTGTCTGCACCTATGGAAATACCGATATCAGAAAGTGATTTACGGTTTGCCTCTGTCACATTCACCATGCTGGCACCGGCTCTTAAAATACTCTTTGTATTGGAATTACCCACTTCATCGATCAGACTATTATAGCTGTCTGTAAAGTTTTTAACAGCTTTATAGATAGCATCCGTATCATAACCGGTTGTCTTGTTTCCATTTTCATCTGTCTTTGTCACTTCGTTAAACAAGGATTTATCCCCTGTTTCCTGAAGAGCTGCAACCGACTTCTCCACACTCTTCGCATCACTCTCAATCACAGCGAGTGTCCTGGTGCTGTCTTTGGATGTTGACGTTGAGGAAGATGTTGTATCGTCTGAATCACTGACCTGTCCACCTTTCCCATAATACGCATTTAACAATTTAAAATAGCTGCCCGATCTGATTGTTGCCCAGTCACTGTAATTGATTCCAAGTATATCACTTCCTGACATACTGTTCGAAAACAATGAATTCTTAGATGATGTAGTGTTTAGACCAGAAAACAAAACTCCCATTGAATATGAATTATAGCCAGAAATTGTTGCCATATATCTCACTCCTTTGAAATAATACAATAACCTGTTCGTTATGAATCAAACATCCCTGTTTTCTTTTATATCGTCATTTTAGGCCGTTCTCTTTATATTTCAAGCATTTTCCACAGGTAAACCG
>ENA-OQJH01000193-OQJH01000193.1-human-gut-metagenome-genome-assembly--contig:-NODE-193-length-37074-cov-3.945327_pt1 | contig 37074 bp, 41 predicted proteins | sample MGYA00242597_ERZ504763 | MGnify/ENA primary metagenome ERZ504763 (study PRJEB26092, sample SAMD00036359) | human gut metagenome | host: Homo sapiens | study: EMG produced TPA metagenomics assembly of...
CGCTTGGAAGATTATCACCCTTTCCTTACTTATATGGATACACTGCCCCAATGGGACGGAGTGGACCGTATCACTCCGCTGGCGCAGCGCATCTCGAAGAAAACTTCTGGATAAACGGCTTCCACCGCTGGATGCTGGGAATGGCCGCCCAGTGGTCAGGACGCATGGACGTTGCGCCAATGCAGTGGCCCCTATGTTGGTGAGCCGTATGCAGGGCAAGTGTAAATCTACTTTTTGTCAGTTATTGATGCCCGATGGGTTGCGGGATTATTACACGGACAGTTTTGAGTTGACGGGCCAGTCGGGCTGCGAACAGAAACTGGCGCAGTTCGGGCTGATTAATCTGGATGAGTACGACCGTCTTTCTCCTCAAAAACTGCCGTTGCTCAAGACACTGATGCAGATGAAGAAGTTGGATTTCCGTAAGTCTCACCGTTCATCCTACAGTCACCTGCCCCGTATGCCTCGTTTATAGGAACCAGTAATCATAAGGATTTGCTGACCGACCCCACGGGCAGCCGCCGTTATCTTTGTGCCGAGGTGAAGGAGAAAATAGACTGCACTCCGCTGGAGCACAAGCAATTGTTTGCCCAATTGAAGGCGGAGCTGGACGGCGGCGAGCGTTATTGGTTTTCGGCCGAAGAGGAAGCGGAACTGCAATTGCGCAACCGCGAGTTCTATGCCATGCCCGTAGAGCAGGAGGTGTTCTACCGTTGTTTTCATCTGCCCGAGGCAGGAGAGGAGTTCAAACTCTATTCGGCTTCGGTCATTTTCACCATTTTGCAAAGCCGTTATCCTGCCGCTATGCGCGGCATGACGGTGGTGCGTTTCGGCAAGATGATGAGCGCCATGGGGGCGGAACGGATGCATACGGAGAAAGGAAATCTGTATAAGGTGGTGCTGGCGGCATAATTCCCGTCCATCAGGCCGGCTGAGAGGCTGACAGGAGGCTGAAGGGGCTTCTGTCAGTCTTATTTGTTGTGTGACAGTGTGTTAACCACGCTGAATGGTCTGAAGGCGGGGTACATGAATGCCAAAAAACATACTATAAGAATCTTTTTAAAAAGCCGTTTTCTCAAGAATTTGTACTAAGTTTGCAACCAAACTACATAATTAAAAAAACTATGATTAACAGATTCGTATTAAACGAAGTATCTTACTTCGGCCCGGGTGCGCGTGAAGTGCTTCCACAAGAGATTAAACGTTTGGGCTTGCATAAGGCATTTGTTGCTACAGACAAGGATTTGATTAAATTCGGTGTGGCTGATAAAGTGTTGAAAGTATTGGAGAATGCAGGTATTCCATACGAAATATTCAGTGAAATCAAACCGAATCCTACCGTAAGTAATGTAAAGGCAGGAGTTGAAGCTTTTGCAAAATCAGGAGCGGACTTTATTCTGGCTATCGGCGGCGGTTCGTCTATCGATACTTCGAAAGCGATTGGTATCATCACTAATAATCCTGACTTCAGTGATGTGGTGTCACTGGAAGGTGTGGCTCCTACAAAGAAAAAGTCAGTGCCTATCATTGCACTGCCCACTACCGCCGGTACTGCCGCCGAGGTGACTATCAACTATGTCATCACGGATGAGGAAAACCATAAGAAGATGGTTTGTGTAGATCCGAACGATATCCCCGCCATTGCTATTGTGGATGCGGAACTGATGTACACTTTACCTAAAGGCTGACTGCTTCTACCGGTTGGACGCACTGACCACGCCATCGAAGGGTTGATAACCAAAGGTGCTTGGGAAATGAGCGATATGTTTGAGATCAAGGCGATTGAAATGATTGCCCGTTATCTGGAAACTGCTGTCTTCGAGCCTACCAATGCGGAAGCTCGTAACGGCATGGCCGTGGCACAGTACATTGCAGGTATGGCATTCTCTAATGTAGGCTTGGGCGTGGTTCACGGTATGGCTCATCCGTTGGGAGCTATCTTCGATATTCCTCACGGTGTGGCTAATGCACTGTTGCTGCCTGTCATTATGGAGTTCAATGCTCCGGCTGCTTTGCCCAAATATGTAGATATCGCCAAGGCGATGAATGTGTACAAGGATGGCATGAGCAGGAAGAGGCTGCGAAGGCTGCTGTTGAGGCGGTGAAGGCATTGTCTGTCAAGGTGGGTATCCCTCAGCATTTGTCTGAACTGGGTATTAAGGAAGAAGACTTGCCCCGTCTGGCCGCTTCGGCTATTGCCGATGTGTGTACGCCGGGCAATCCTCGTGAAGTGACGGAAGAAATTATTCTGGAACTTTACAAGAAAGCGTTTTAAGCGTAATTCTTTTGTAATAAAAGCATAGATGGTGTGTGGATGTGCAGGGCATATCCACACACTTTTTTATCTCCTTGCCTTTGAAACAGCATTGTCACTTTGTAGCAATTTGTTCGTAATCCATTCAGCATTCTTTTGCACTTGCAAATTAAATTTAATGAAAATAGGTATTATTGTTAAACTGCTATCAATCATTTGAACATGAAAATTCTTATTGAGTCAAAGAGATTTTTGTTGTTATTATGCTTGTCGCTATTCGTTGCGGGCTATGTTTCCGCACAGGATTACCGGGCGATTGTAAAAGGTATTGTGACTGACGAAACCGGAGAGGGGGTTATCGGAGCCACAGTGTTGGTAAAGAACGAATCGACCGGTTTCAGTGCCGGTTCTATCACCAACGAGACGGGAGAGTACATTGTGAAGCAACTCCCTTTGGGTTCACCTTACTCTGTCACCGTCAGCTATGTAGGCTATGGTGATCAGAAAAAGACAGGATATACGCTGAACCAAGGTGATGTGCTCCGTCTGGATTTCCAGTTAAAGGAGGAAGTGTCGTGATGGAGGCTGTACAGGTGGTGGCTAATTCATTGAAGAATTCTATCGCCACTACGGGGGCCGCTACTTCGGTGACGGCCAATGATCTGAACAAACTGCCGGTGAACGGGCGTAACTTTACTTCGCTCATTGACCTGTCACCATTGAGTACAGGTTCCAGCCTGTCCGGACAGTTGGCTTCTTCTACTAATTATACCATTGATGGCATGAGTGCCAAGGGCCTACTTCGGGAGGTAGTACAACCAGTCGCAACGGTGTGCCATACGCCATTTCGATGGAGGCTATCCGTGAGTTCAAAGTCGTGACGAATGAATATGATGTGACTAACGGTCGTGCCGGAGGAGGTACTATTAGTACGGTGACCAAATCGGGAACCAACCAATTGACAGGTAGCGCTTTCACTTATCTGCGTTCCGACTGGTTGTCCAGCAAATATGATATCCGGGGCAACAAGCGCTCGAATGATTTCTCTACTTACCAGTTGGAGCCTCATTGGGCGGTGCATTGGTGAAAGACCGTGCCCACTTCTTTATTTCTTGGGATCATCAGGCTGATTCACGTCCGTTGTATATTGCCGATATTCATAATGCTGCCGATGAAAAGCGTTATAATTTGACTACGGAGACCAGAGACCGCTTTCTGGAAATAGCCCGCAATAAATATGGAGTGTCGGACCATCCTCAGTTCGGGTCTTTTGATAAAAAACAGAATACCGATGCGGTATTTGCTCGTCTGGACTGGCAGATTAATGCTACAAACCTGTTATCGTTTACTGATAATTTTGTGAATGACAATAACAATATGGGCTTGAGCGACAATAGTGCTATCAATCTTTATGAAGTGTATGGTGATGTACATTCGTTGAACAACAGCGCTTTACTGACTTTACGTTCTGTACTGGGACCACGCAGTACCAACGAACTGAAGTTGCAACATCTTTATACATTGGAAAAATCCATGCCGGGCAGTGAACTGCCGGCTGATAATATTCCACGTGCCATTGTGCAACGTGTAGAATCGGAAATAGATGGAAACACGGCGACTACTACCATTCAGCTGGGTGGTCAGCGTTATAGCCCGAGAATTTCTATAATCACGTACTTCAGTTGGTAGATAATTATTATTATAATACCAATAAGGTAAACTATACATATGGTTTTGATTTGATGTACACGAATCTGAATTCTCGTTACGGTAGTGAGGCCAACGGGCGTTTTTATTTTACCGGACTGGATAATTTCGAGGCATTGAAGCCTTCTCGTTATGTACGTGAAGTGTATTTGGATCCTGACCAAAACAATCAGCGTGTACGCCAAAATATATTGAATGCAGGTATCTATGCCCAGTTGCAGACTAAACTGTTCACAGGATTCGAGCTGATGGCAGGCTTACGTTTGGATAATGCCACTTATTTCAATAAAGGTAATTTCAGCCAACTGGTGTATGATGAATTGGGACTGCGTACAGACAATGGACTCTCTACTTTCCAGATTCAGCCTCGTGTCCAGATTACTTGGGACTTTAATGACAAGCACACGGATATTCTTCGTATTGGCGGGGGAATCTTTGCATCTGATATCAACAACTATGCCATGATTAATAATATGGTATTTGATGGTACGAAAGTGATGTCGGTTGATATCAAGAATACGGAAGAAGAACCGGATATAGTTCCCACTCCCGATTTTATAGGTATCGGAAAGATCCTTCCACGGCTCCGGGTATTGATTTGCTGAATAATCCCAAATATGCGGACAAGGCTGTACCTACGATCAATATGAATAGCAAGGATGCCAAGGTTCCCGTGGTTTATAAGGCGAATATATCATACACTCACTTCTTCAGTGACCGTTTGAAAATGAGTGTCAGCGGATATATGACTTTGGGACGTAACAACTATATGTATATAGACCGGAACATGGTGGATGATCCTTATTTTCGTCTTTCTGCAGAAGGGAACCGGGGTATTTATGTACCTGCTTCTACTATAGGAAAGATGGTACTCTTGATTGGATGGAAGGACGTAAAAGTACCAAAGTAGGGCGTGTGCTCGAATTGGTCAGCGAGGGAAAAGTAAATCAGTTCGCTTTCACCGTAGATGGAACATGGCGTTACTATAAAGACGGAGAACTTTCTTTCAGCTATACTTGGAACGATACAAAAGACAATACTTCCTATAATGGTAATGTGGCTAATTCCGCTACTCTTTCCCAAATGGTGGTTGACGATCCCCGTGATTTAAGCAAAATGACTTACTCCAACAATCAGTTCCGTCATAAACTGGTGGTTTATGGTTCGGCGCCTACTTTCTGGGGCATTACCGTAGGTGCTCGCTTTTCCGGCATCGGGGGAACACGTTATTCCATGATTGTGAATGGAAATGTGAACGGTGACTTTGTGGATAGTAATGACCTGGCCTATGTATATGATCCGAATAGCAGCGCTACTCCTGATTATATTCGTGAAGGTATTAATTCTATATTGAACAATCCGGATGCGGAAAAGAGTGTGAAAGATTATATTCGTAAGAGTTTTGGTAAAGTGGCCGAACGTAATGGAGGGGTCAATGGTTTCTATGGCACTTTAGATCTTCGTCTGGCCAAGAAATTCAAGACTTACAAAAAGCAGAATCTGGAAGTGTCTGTTGATATTTTCAATGTGGCCAATATGTTGAATAAAGATTGGGGAGCCGGTCATAATCTGGGAACACAGAAAATTTATAGTATCAAGGGATTTGACAAAGATGCCAAACAATATACTTATAATGTAAATGCCAACACAGGTGTATCCAGTCTGAACGGTACTCCTTTTCAGGTTCAGATAGGTTTGAGATATGGATTCTAATAGATAATGATTAAATAAGAAATAAAGATGAAACTAAGTAAACTAATGATGCTTTTGCCATGTGTGCTGTTACTTTGACCGGGACTGCCCAGACCAAAGTGATTGCCCACCGCGGATATTGGAAATGTGAAGGTTCTGCCCAAAACTCTATTGCTTCTTTGACAAAGGCTGCAGAGGCAAAGGTGTATGGTTCGGAGTTCGACGTACAACTGACGAAGGACAAGGAAATCGTAGTCAATCATGACGATAGCATTCAGGGAATTTGCATTTTTGATACTCCTTTTGCTGAATTGAAAGATTTGAAATTGAGTAACGGCGAGAAGTTGTCCACTTTGGATGATTATCTGGTAGCGGGTAAGAAACTGACTGGTACTCAGCTGATATTGGAAATCAAGCCTCACAGAACCGAAGAAGCGGAAAATGAAGCGGTAAGAATCATTGTAGATAAAGTGAAAAAGATGCGAATGGAGAAACAGGTGGAATATATTTCATTCAGCATGAACATTTGCGAACAGTTGGTGAAACTGAGTCCGGATTCGGAAATAGCTTATCTGAAAAGTGATGTGGCTCCTAAAGACCTGAAGGCGAAAGGAATTAATGGTATTGATTATTATATCAAGGTATTGGCTGAGAAACCGGAATGGATTGCTGAAGCACATCAGTTGGGTATGAAGGTGAATGTGTGGACAGTCAATGATATGGAGATGGTTCAGAAGATGATTGACCAGCAGGTGGATTATATAACTACTGATTATCCATTGGAAACTGAAAAGCTGATTCGGAAAAATGGAGGAGATTCTTAATAAAAATGTAATTCCTTTCAAATAGGGATGTAATAGGAACACAATACATTTGCACTGTAATTTAAAAAAGGATAATATGAAAGCTGGTTTATTAAAGAAAATCTCATTGGCTTTGGGATTGGTATTATGGGTGACAGGTTCTGTATGTGCATCGCCTGCTGACGAAGAAGGTGCTAACAAGGCTAATAACAATCTGGTAAAGGTTCTTGTTATAGGACTTCACGACAATGTGGAATCCAACTATTTTCCCGGCAGTATGATTACTGAGGAAACTGGAATACCGACTGATAGCATAGATTATACTTATAATCAGATTATAGCAAAGAATATTATTGCATCCAATAAGAATAAGAAATACCAGTTCGTTACTCCGGAAAAGGCGGCGGCCATCAGCAGTTTGTTGGATAAAATCAGACTGGAAGGTGAAGAAGAGGAGAGGTATGCGGATCTTAGTCAGGTGGATGATAATCGGTATGAACAGCTGATAAAGGATACTGATTCGGATTATGTATTATTTTTGAATCAGCATTATTTGAAATGGCAGGAAAAGCCTTTGCGTACTTTGTTTCATATCACCAGTTATTCTTTGTTTGATAAGAATCAGAAGGAAGTAACCCGAGGTAATAACTATTTTACCAGCATGAATTTGGAAAGTAAAGATAAGTTGAGTAAGGATAGTCGGAAAAGTTCTTCAAAGATAGTTTCCACTATTGTAAAAAGCTTGTCAAAGTGATGTCGTTATTCAGAAAATTATAAGAACAGGTGGGGCTGAAGTTCAAGACTTCAGTCCCCTTTTTCTATTTTCTTTTCAGATATTCGTACCCTATCCGGCAATACAGGCATTTTTTCTTATCGCAATATTCTTTCTTTAATTGTATCAAAGCTTGGCTGTCGGCGGCATTGGAAGCTTTCATTCCGTATTGTTCCCACATGCGGGTGATATAATTGTTCTCCGCTTTCAATTCTTCCAGAAAACTGCCGGCACGTGCACAAAGTACAGGATTTCCTTTATGCAGTCCGTAAGCATAGAGAAATGTCACTACCGTGTTGATAATGAGTAAATCCAGTGAGGTGTTACTTAGAGCCTTCGGACGGGAAGGGGAAGAACCGCCAAATGTATAATGAGTGAGCCAGTATTCTGAAGTTCCTCCTTTCAGAATATCTCTGACACCTTGTAGTGTCTCCGTTTCCATGATGCGAGAGAGTAGTCCGTAGGCACGATGATAAAGACATGCTAACTGTGCAATCCGTATATGCGGAAAATTAGTAGGACGTAGCCGGAGAAAACGCCATAGGGAAGTATTCATCGGGATAAGTTCGAATTTGTGCTGTAGATAGATGTATTCTTTTTTTAGCCGGAGATAGTATCCGTCTCCATCAGAATCTTCCAGAATGCCGGCTTGTCCAAAGAAGATGGCTTCTATCTGGAAAAGGTCGTTCCGATGTTTGTCTACCGCCCGGAAGGGAAGCTGATGAGCCCAGGTTTCGAAAGCGTCTCCGTTCAGCCCGAAACCGAAATTACGTGCCAGTGTGATAAAAAAGCGTCTTCCCAATTGCCTTGACAACGTTTTAACCGTTCATTCAATAAGGTCGCTTTTTGCTCGAATCTTTCCATCTGTAAGGCGGACATCCATGAGTGGGCGGTGAAAGGGGAGAGCGAAGGAATGATGCGGTAACAAGGAGGGTAGCTGTCTGTTTCCAACAGTTCCTTGTAGTTGGTGCGGACCGCTTCCGGGCAGATGAGTTGTATTTGGGGGATTCTTTCTCCATTGCTCCTGCTGATTTCCATATCTATTTCGGAGGCTATATGCAGAATGACAGAGTTGTAACCGGCATCTGCATGATGTCCGTGTTTGAACCAGTCTGAAGATCTTTCATGTATCTCGATATTACCTATCCAAAGTACACCGTCCAGCTTGAGCTTGGCATTAAAAAACCGGGACCGCGTCGGTATTCGCCAGTCCCGTATCTATAACTTCCACTTGTTGGCCGGTTGTTGTTTTCAGTTCTTTGAGAGAAAATATTTTATGTTTCCATACATAGTGTAATAGTTGTTCCATGTTAATGAGGTGTAAATGTTTGGCAAATGTAATGGTTTACAACGAAAAACGCTATCTTTGTGGCTGAAATAACATTCGTAATTATGAAAATAGCATTAATAGGATACGGAAAGATGGGCAAGGAGATTGAAAAGGTTGCAGTTGCCCGCGGACATGAGATTGTGAGTATTATAGATGTTGATAATCAAGATGATTTTAATTCGGAAGCATTTAAATCAGCAGATGTGGCTATTGAGTTTACTAACCCGATGGTGGCATATGACAACTATATGAAAACTTTGCTGCCGGTGTCAAATTGGTATCGGGCAGTACCGGATGGATGGACAAACATGGTGATGAGGTGAAAGAATTATGCACGAAAGGTGGAAAAACCTTGTTCTGGTCGTCTAACTTCAGTCTGGGTGTCGCTATATTCTCTGCTGTAAATAAATATTTGGCTAAAATAATGAATAACTTTCCCGCTTACGAGGTTCCATGACCGAAACTCATCATATTCATAAACTGGATGCGCCCAGCGGAACAGCCATCACGCTGGCCGAAGGAATTCTGGAAAATATGAACCGCAAGAGTAAATGGGTGAAAGGGACCATGGTGGCACCGGATGGAACCGTGTCGGGAACATCGGAATGTGCCGAGAATGAGTTTCCTGTAAATTCCATCCGTGAAGGGGAGGTGTTTGGTATTCATACTATCCGCTATGACTCTGAGGCGGATAGCATCTCAATTACCCATGATGCCAAGAATCGGAAGGGGTTTGCCTTGGGAGCTGTTTTGGCGGCGGAATATACATCCAGGCATGAAGGATTATTAGGAATGAGTGATTTATTTCAGTTTTAAGATATGATAAAAGCAACACGTACACAGTGGATTAAGTTTGCCGTTGTTCTGGCGCTTTACCTGATATTTCTTGTCTGGTTGAGAAGCTGGCTGGGATTGGTGGTTGTACCGTTTATCTTCGATGCGTATATCACAAAGAAGATTCCATGGACTTGGTGGAGAGAGTCCAAGAACCGTCATGTAGTGACTGTCATGGGATGGGTGGATGCTATTGTATTCGCACTGGTGGCGGTATACTTTGTCAACCTCTATTTCTTCCAGAACTATGTGATTCCTTCTTCTTCGCTGGAAAATCATTGCTGACGGGTGATTATCTGTTTGTGAGCAAAATGAGTTATGGGCCCGTGTGCCCCAGACTCCGCTGCACATGCCGTTGGCGCAACACACATTGCCGTTTTTTAATTGTAAATCATACCTTGAGCATCCACAATGGGATTATAAACGGGTGAAAGGTTTGGGGGACGTACAGTTGAATGATATCGTTGTCTTTAACTTTCCGGCCGAGATACAGTTGCCACTGGTGTGCTAATGATGATGTTTATCGTCTGAGTTATGGAGCAGGCAAGGAGCTGGCAAAACCGGTGGATTTGGCTTCCATGACTCCGGAGCAGCAACGGGTGGTCTATGATTATTATTATCAGTTGGGACGGGAGTATCTGAAAGAGAATCCACAGAATTTCGGTGAGATAATAAGCCGTCCGGTAGACCGCCGTGAGAACTATGTGAAGCGATGTGTGGGTTTGCCCGGACAAACGTTGGAGATAAAGGATCGTATTATTTATTTGGATGGTAAAGCTAATAAAGAGCCTGATAATGTGCAGTATCGTTATCTGGTGAAAACCAAGCGTCCTATTCCCGATGACCTGGCTCATGAACTGGGTATCAGCAAGGAGGATATGATGATGTATTATACGGATGCTTCTGTTTATAATATGCCTCTGACAGAAAAAGCGAAAGCAGGTTTGTTGGCGCGTAAGGATATTGTTGTCAGCATTGAGAATACACCGGCTGATGATGCGGGAGGCTTATACCCGCTGAATATGTATAAGAACTGGACTACGGATAACTACGGACCTGTATGGATTCCCAAAAAGGGAGAGACGGTGAAACTCACGCTAGAGAATCTTCCTGTTTATGAGCGCCCTATTCATGCTTACGAGGGTAATGAACTGGCAGTGAAAGATGGAAAGATTTATATTAACGGCAAGGAAACCGATGAGTATACTTTCAAGATGGATTATTACTGGATGATGGGAGATAACCGTCATAATTCGGCTGACTCCCGTTTTTGGGGATTTGTTCCCGAAGATCATGTGGTGGGAAAACCCATCTTTATCTGGTTGTCATTGGATAATGACCGTGGCTGGCTAGATGGAAAAATACGTTGGAACCGATTGTTTACCTTTGTAGATAATATTAAATAAGTTGCGCATACCCTGTATTCCTGTATGGATAAAAGCAATGCTTACTGCTGTCATTCTGGTACTGTTGGTAAAGACATTTGCTTTCACCTCCTGCACCATTCCCTCTACCGGTATGGAGAATAGCCTTTATCAAGGGGAAAGGGTTTTGGTGAATAAGTGGAGTTATGGGTTTCGTGTGCCTTTTTTCTATCTGGCGGTGGCTGGGAAAAACTGCCGGGAAAGGGGATATTGTGTTGTTCAACAATCCTAATCCACGGTCTCCTCAGACGTCGGTGGGCAATCGGGAAGTGTTTATAAGCCGTGTGGTAGGAGTACCCGGAGATACGTTGATGTTGAATGATGAACTGTGGGTGACCGACGAACAAGTGTTGAGCCCGGATAGTAAATCTTTGTATGTCTATTCTCATACGGAAGAAGAAACGATGCAGGCTGCCATGCAGCAAGTGAACATTCAGGGAAACAGGTTAGTGGGATATGCCGAGGGGAAGTACATACGTACCTTCAGTCATTATGAATATTACCTGTTAAAACAAAAACTGGCAGGAAAAGTGGATTTGATTCCTCTCTATCATAAAGATATAAGCAAGAGCCATCCCTTTGTGATCCCGGAAAAAGGGAAACCTGTCAAGGTATATCCTTGGAATGTGACCTTGTTGTGTAATACTATTGTTCGCCATGAAGGAAGAGTGGCTTCTGTCAGGGGAGATACCCTGTATGTAGGGGGAAAACCTGTAGAAGCCTATACATTTAATAAAAATTATTACTGGATGGCATCCAATAATCCGGTGAATTTGTGTGATTCACGTTTATTTGGTTTGGTGCCCGATGACCATTTGATCGGTAAAGCTTGGCGCATTTGGTTTTCATCCAGAAAAGGGCGCATTTTTCAACGAGTGCAATAATGGAGAATACGATATATTTAAGTTCGGCCTATCTGGCCCCGGTGGAATATTATACAAAACTGTTCGCCTGTGAGAAGGCCTATGTGGAACAGTATGACAATTATGTGAAACAGACTTATCGCAACCGTTGTGTCATTGCGGCAGCCGATGGTCCGCTGGCGCTGACTATCCCTACAGAAAAAAGCGGTACACCTAAATGCCTGATGAAGGATGTCCGCATTTCGGATCATGGCAATTGGCGTCATATACATTGGAATGCTTTGGTGGCTGCATATAGAAATAGTCCTTTCTTTGAGTACTATGCTGATGATTTCCACGTCTTTTATGAAAAGAAATATGCCTTCTTGTGGGATTATAATCAGGAAATTTGTTCTTTAGTATGCGATTTGATCGATATTCATCCCCGTATGGAAGGAACAACGGAATATTGCATGGAATTTGTTCCGGGCGAGGTTGATTTTCGTGAGATTATTCATCCGAAGCGTGACTGGCGTGAAGCGGATGCTGACTTTTGCCTAAACCTTACTATCAAGTTTTTGATGCCAAATACGGTTTTCTGCCGAATTTGAGTATCGCCGATCTTTTGTTTAATATGGGGCCGGAGAGCCTGATTGTTTTGCGAGATAGTGTTAAAGGTATAAACCATAAAGAATAATATCATGAATAATTTGTTTAGTGTAAAAGACCAGGTGGTGGTAATCACCGGTGGAACAGGGGTTTTGGGAAAGGCTATTGCCGCCCATTTGGCAGAAGAAGGTGCCAAGGTTGTTATATTAGGCCGTAAGGCAGAAGTAGGAAATGCCATTGTAAACGAAATCAAGGCCAAAGGCGGGGAAGCCATGTTTCTTGTAACCAATGTGTTGGATGAGGCTATATTGGAGCAGAATCTGAAGGATATTCTCGCAGCATATGGTCGTGTAGATGCATTGCTGAATGCAGCAGGAGGTAATATGCCGGGTGCTACGATTGCTCCTACAGGAAATTTCTTTGATTTGAAGGTCGATGAGTTTCAAAAAGTGCTTAATCTGAATCTTACCGGAACAGTTCTGCCTACACAGGTATTTTTGAAGCCGATGGTGGAGCAGAAGAAAGGGGCTATTGTGAATTTCTCTTCTATGGCGGCATTCCGTCCGATGACTCGTGTATGTGGTTATGCGGCTGCAAAAGCGGGAATCTCTAATTTCACTGCGTTCATGGCCAATGAAGTGGCTACGAAATTTGGTGAAGGCATCCGCGTGAATGCCATTGCTCCGGGATTCTTCCTGACCGAACAGAACCGTACTTTGTTGACAAACGAAGATGGTACATATACTCAGCGTGGTAATGATGTGATTCGCCAGACTCCGTTCAAACGTTTCGGTAAAGCAGAGGAACTGTGTGGAACCATCCAGTATCTCATCAGCGATGCCAGCAGTTTTGTAACCGGTACAGTAGCCGTAGTAGATGGTGGTTTCAATGCATTTGCCATGTAACAAGTCTTTAGTTTTTAATTCTCAATTTTTTATTTGATATGATTTTATGTGAGCAAACATGGCGCTGGTACGGACCGAATGATCCCGTATCATTGTGGGATATCAAACAAGCCGGAGCAACCGGTATTGTCAATGCCTTACATCATATTCCCAACGGTGAAGTATGGACAGTAGAGGAAATAATGAAGCGCAAGAAATTGATTGAAGAAGCAGGATTAACTTGGAGTGTCGTAGAGTCCGTGCCCGTACACGAACATGTTAAGACACAGACAGGAGACTATCTGAGATATATCGAGAACTATAAACAGAGTTTGCGCAATCTGGCAGCATGTGGTATCTATATTGTGACTTATAACTTCATGCCTGTACTGGATTGGACCCGTACGGACCTGGCATATACGTTGCCCGATGGTTCCAAGGCATTGCGTTTTGAGCGGGCTGCTTTTGTAGCGTTCGATCTGTTCATCTTGAAACGTCCGGGAGCCGAAAAGGAATACTCGGCCGAAGAGATAGAAAAGGCAAAAGCGCGTCTGGCACAAATGGATGAGGAAGAAATTCATCGTCTGACACGAAATATGATTGCAGGATTGCCCGGTTCGGAGGAAAGTTTTACATTGGAGCAATTCCAAAAAGAACTGGACCGTTACAAGGATATTGATGCGGACAAGCTCCGCAATAATTTGATTTTCTTCTTGAAAGAAATTTGTCCGGTAGCCGATGAAATGGGAGTAAAGCTGGTTATTCATCCGGATGATCCGCCTATGTCTATTCTGGGCTTGCCGCGCATTATGAGTACGGAAGCGGATTTCAAGCTGTTGGTGGAAGCTGTACCTAATCCGTCAAACGGACTTTGTCTGTGCTGTGGTTCATTTGGCGTATCTGCACAGAATGATTTGCCGGGTATCATGGAACGTTGGGGAGACCGTATCAATTTTGTTCATTTGCGCAGTACCCAACGTGATGCTGAAGGGAACTTTTATGAGGCAAATCATCTAGAGGGTGATGTGGACATGTATCATGTAGTTAAGAACTTGTTGAAAGTGCAGCAACGTCGTGGAATATCTATTCCTATGCGTCCGGATCATGGCCATCAGATGATAGATGATTTGAACAAGAAAACAAATCCGGGTTATTCTTGTTTGGGACGTATGCGTGGCCTTGCCGAGCTTCGTGGCTTAGAAAAAGGAATAGCGATGAGTATGGAAACAAAATAATCTTTTTTTTAACATATAGAAAGAAGGCCTGAATGTCTTCCGGTGATGAGGTATATCCGGAAGTATTCAGGTCTTCTTTTTGTCTAAGAGGTAGATAATGAGGACTATTCTAGACAAATATAGAGATTAATTAGACAAATAAAGAGGTGCAGGCAAGGGGAGGAGGTTTATATTTGCAACAGATTTAATCTAATTAACCCTTAAATTCTTTTATTATGAATAAAAAAACAAAACTGCTTTCAATCCTTGGATTGGTGACAGCTATCCTGTTTTTGTTCTCATCGGAGGTGTTGGCCCAATCCTTATCTATCAGTGGTAAGGTAATTGACAAAAACAGTCAGGAGCCTGTAATTGGGGCCAGTGTTTTAATTGAAGGAACCTCAAACGGTACAATAACCGATTTGGATGGTAACTTTATGCTTTCTAATGTTCCTTCCAAAGGAAGTTTAGTTGTGTCTTACATTGGTTATGCTACACAAACTCTTCCTATTAATGGGAGGACTAGTTTCAGTGTTGTATTGGCTGAGGATACCGAAACGTTGGATGAAGTTGTTGTAATAGGTTATGGCGTACAGAAAAAAGTGAATCTTACCGGATCTGTGTCTTCAGTGAAAGGAGATGCATTGGAACGTCGTCCGGTAGCTGATGCCACACAGAGTTTGCAAGGGATGGTTCCGGGGTTGTTGGTGAGCAACTCAAATACGGGCCGTCCGGGAGCTAGTGGTACATTGACTTTGCGCGGACAAGGCAATCTGGATAATAATGCGAATCCTTATATTTTGGTTGATGGAGTGGAAATGAGTCTCTCGGACGTGAATCCGAATGATATTGAAAGTATTTCTGTATTGAAAGATGCTGCTGCTTGTGCCATTTATGGTGCACGTGCGGCGTATGGTGTCATTTTGGTCACTACCAAGAAAGGTGAGGAAGGTAAAATGCGTGTAAATTACCAAGGAAACGTAGGTTGGAGTACGCCGACTGTATTGCCTGATATGGTTGATTCCTATGAATTTGCTCAGTATTGGAATGCCGGATGTATTAATGCAGGTTCTCCTCGTTTGTATAGTGAGGAAAAAATGGGGTTATTACAGCAATATATTAAAGATCCCAGTAGTGTGGATCCTTGGTTCGAGCTTCCTAAAAATTCTAATATGAACCCGGCATTCGAAAATTCAGAATTAGGAGTAGGAAATACTAATTATTTCGATTTGCATTATAAGGATTGGGCATTCAAGCAAAATCATAATCTTAGCTTGAGTGGGGGTGGCAAAAAAGCACAATATTATATTTCTGGTGGTTATTATTCGGAAGATGGTATTCTCCGTTATGCCGATATGGATTTCAGCCGTTATAATTTTGCCGCTAATATTTCTTCTCAGATTACCGATTGGATGAAGGTAAAAGTAAATACGAAGTTTATGCATTCCGATGAGGATACTCCTTTTGGTGACGGAGGGCTTAGTGAAGGCTTTTATCATTCATTAGCACGTTTCCGTCCTACAGTTGCTCCTATTGATCCGAATGGGCATTTTACAGAACTGACTATGATTCCTTATTTGCAGAGTGGTACGTATACAAATACTCAACGTGACCGTTTTAGTTTAACGGCAGGTTTAGATATCCAACCTGTGAAAAACTGGTTTATCTTTTTTGATTATACATATAAATTGATGGATTTGGAATATGAGGCATTGAACGTGAGCCCGTTAATTTATGGGGCTGACGGGGTGAGTACTTCAAAAGGTGTGCGTGATGAGTTGGGTGTATCACCCGATGGCAAGTTTACCCGTTATTATGCGCATACTCGCTACCAATCTATAAATTTATATTCGAATTATCTCTTTACTTTGGGAGACAAGCATAATTTTACCGTAATGGCAGGTTATCAGGAAGAAAATAATGACTATAGTTATATGAAGAACTCGATTACCGGACTTTATTCAACTTCAAATCCTAATGTAGGTATGGGAACCGGTGATAAGACGGTAGTCGATACTCGTAATGGCTGGGCAACCCGTGGCTTTTTCGGACGTGTGAATTATGATTATGACGGACGTTATCTTCTTGAATTGAATGGACGATATGATGGATCGTCACGTTTTGCCAAAGGTAATCGTTGGGGCTTCTTTCCATCTGCATCTTTAGGATGGAATATTACCCGGGAACAGTTTATGATGCCAATAGCCGATGTAGTTTCCAACTTGAAACTTCGTGCTTCTTACGGATTACTGGGTAATCAGGCGGGTGCGGCCCTTTATACTTTTGCCGCTACTATGGATTTGAATGATAAATTGGGAAATTATATATTCTCTGATGGACGCCACATCTTTACTAAGGCCCCTGCCGTAGTCAACCCGAATACGACTTGGGAAAAAGTGGAGAGTAAGAATATAGGTTTGGATTTCGGTTTCTTTGGTAATTCGTTGACCGGTTCTTTTGATGTTTTTCAACGTGATACGAAGGATATGTTAGGACCTACGGTGGATTTCCCGGATTTCTTTGGTGCAGACGCTCCTAAAACCAATAATGCCCGTATGCGTAACCGTGGTTGGGAATTGGTGCTGAGTTATCGTGGAAAAATTGGAAAGGATATTGACTATAGCATAGGCGGTTCTCTTTCGGATGCTACTGCTGAAGTAACTGAATATGAAGGGACTAGAACAAATCCTAAAGATAATTGGTATAAAGGAAAGAAAGCTGGTGAAATTTGGGGATATCGGGCGGACGGACTGATCCAGACTCAGGCAGAGGCGGATGAGTATAATAATACCTATGATTTGTCTTTTATAAGCGGTAAACCTTGGACGCCGGGAGATGTAAAATATCGTGACCTGAATGGGGATAAGAAAATCAATAATGGGCTTAATACCTTGGATGATATGGGTGATATGACAGTAATCGGTAATACCACTCCTCGTTATCAATATACCATTAACGGTTCAATTAGCTGGAAAGGTGTAACCGTAAGCGCTATGTTCCAAGGGGTCGCTAAGCGGGACTGGGATCCTGGTACGGGAGCTTATTTTTGGGGAAGCGGACCTTATGCGCAGGTGACGGTGTTTAAAGAGCATTTGGATTATTGGAGTGAGACAAATACAGGGGCTTATTATCCAAAACCTTATATTCATACAGCAGGAGGAGTGGTTCCTTTCCGTAATAAGACAATGACGCTTAGTGACCGTTATCTCCAGAGTGGTGCTTATTGTCGTCTGAAAAATCTGACAGTGAGTTATGATATCCCTGCCGTATGGACAAAAAAGGTAGGTTTACAGAAAGTGCAGGTGTTTTTCTCTGGTGAGAATTTGTTGACTTTTACCACTTTGAAAGGAATGTTTGACCCGGAAGCTATCTTTACCAAGAATGATTACACGGCTGAAGGTGGAAAGAACTATCCTATGAACAAGGTGATATCTTTTGGTCTAGTTGTTAACTTATAATTTGATGAATATTATGAAGAAAAGAAATATATTTTTGGGTCTGGTTTTGATGTTAGGTCTTACCGGTTGCTATGATTTGGATAAGATGCCTGAAGGGGTATTGTCTACGACGATTCCTTTTGCAAGTACGGGGGAAATGAGAAATTATCTGGATCAATTCTATCAGACAGGTAATTATAAATATGACTATGTCAGCTTTGGTGATGGAATGCGTGCGCAAGGTTTTGATGCCGGTGGTGGACAATATATTGCCGGGGCAGATACACATAGTGATAATATGGCTTCCAGTTCGGTTAGTACCCGTTTGGCAGGTGAAACGACATTGAGTAGTGCGGTCAAACTGCAAAATTATACAGCTATCCGTAATTTAAATTTTATGCTGTGTAATTTAGATAATTGTGTGGAAAAAGGATCTGCTGATTATAATCAGTATGTGGGTGAGGCTTATTATTTCCGCGCATGGTATTATTATCAGATGTTTATCAGCTATGGGCGCCTGACGTGGGTGAACACTCCACTTGATCCTAATATGGAAGAAATGAAATTGCCTCGTGCTAACCGCACGATTATTGCCGACAGTATTTTGGCTGATCTGGATAAAGCGGTGATGTATCTCAATACTCAGAACAATAGTGCTACCATGCGGATTCATAAAGATGTGGCGCGTGCTTTGAAAAGTGAAGTGGCCTTGTTTGAAGGAACTTGGGAAAAATACCATAAAGCGAAAAATGATAAGTTTTTTGATTCTACGGTGACCGATGAAAAAATTCGCGATTATTTTAATCAGGCTGTTGCAGCTGCAAAGAAGTGATGGATCGTGGCGTATGGGCCATTTATAATACTGGTAACAAATTGGATGATTATCGTCAGATGTTTCAGACTACAGATTTATCGGGTAATCCGGAAGTACTTTGGTATAAACAGTATGATGGAGATCAGATTGGTAATAATGTAAACCGTTACTTAAATCAAGGAGGAGGGAGTGTAGGTGTTACGGCTTCATTAGTGGATGATTATCTGACAATTGATGGTAAACCGTTTGTTGGTGATGAGCGGATTGAAGCGAAAAAGGTGTTCGGGAATGAATTGCAGCCGACTTTGCGTGATCCGCGTTTGTCACAGACTGTTTGTATGCCGGGGCAGCAATTACGTCCGGATGACAAGGCTCCTTATTATGTTGTACCGCCATTGATTGGTACTTCATCCTATAATCAGAATATGACTGGTTATTCTTTATTAAAACATGTGCAAATTGATTATACGGGCAGTCTGGATGCCGAGTTCAAGGGAGCCACACCGGCTATTCAGTTCCGTTATGCAGATATCCTGCTGAATTATGCAGAAGCTCTGGCTGAACTGGATGGTGTGGGGAATGCGCAGAAAATTATTGATGCCTTGCAACCTTTACGTGACCGTGTAGGTATGCCTCCGGTGGATTTTGACAGGGAGTATAATCAGGAAGCTGATTATGGTTTCCGCAATCTTGATAAGTATATTCAGGCTGTACGTCGTGAACGCCGGGTTGAAAAAGCCTGTGAAGGACGCCGTCAGGAAGATATCATGCGCTGGGCTGCTGCGGACGAATTAATAGTGGCAAATGGCCGAAAGGTGCGCTCTTTGTGGGAAGTAATCTTGAGAACCATCCTGTATATGGTGATAAGTTAATTTATGATCAAGCTTCGGGAAATAATCTTTTCCTGACAGGCAAGCCCGGGGATCCGTTGCGCTATATTATACCTACGAATCCCGCAGGATATGAATCGGGTTGGAAATTTAATGTCAACCGTGACTATCTGTTACCCATTCAGACACGTATGTTAGGAGATTTGACCGGTGGTATGTGGGAACAAAATCCTGGATGGTAGGAATTATGTTAATAAAAAAAGATATGAGTAGAGTAACACCTGTGTTATTATATTCTTTGACGGGAGCAGTGGTGTTGTCATCGCTGTCTTCCTGCAAAGAAAAGAAATCTGAAGAGGTAAAAAAAACGATGAATGTAGTCTATATCATGTGTGACGACCATTCTTATCAGACGATCAGTGCCTATGACCAACGTTATATGCAGACGCCCAATATTGACCGGATAGCCAGTGAGGGTGTCCGTTTCACAAACAGCTTTGTAGCAAACTCTCTGAGTGGTCCCAGCCGTGCCTGCATGCTGACCGGTAAACATAGTCATGCCAATGGATTTACGGATAATACCACCACATTTGACGGTAGTCAGCAGACTTTTCCGAAATTGCTTCAGGCTAATGGCTATCAGACTGCTATGATCGGTAAATGGCATCTGGTATCTGAACCTACAGGATTCGATTATTGGGACATCCTGATAGGACAAGGAGATTATTATAATCCGAAATTTATTAAAAATGGTGAACGGGTACAACGGGAAGGTTATGCTACCAATATTGTGACAGATTTAGCAATAAATTGGATGGACAGTATCCGGGACAAGAGTAAACCATTCTGTCTTTTTATTCATCATAAGGCTCCTCATCGTACCTGGATGCCCGATCTTTGTGATCTTGACTTGTATGATGATGTGATTTATCCGATGCCCGAAAACTTCTATGATAAATATGAAGGTAGAATTCCTGCATCCAAGCAGGAAATGAGTATTATAAAGGATATGGATTTGGTGTATGACCTGAAAATGGCGGATAAGGAGAATGAGATCCATACCACGACAGGACTGGAAGAAGCGGGCAGAAATATGTATAATGCTCTGAACCCGGAACAGAAGGCTGCTTGGGATAAGCACTATGATCCTATCATTGCCAGATTCAAAAAGGATAAACTGACGGGTAAAGCCTTGGCGGAATGGAAATATCAGCAATATATGCATGATATATGCGAGTTATTCATTCTGTAGACCGTAATGTGGGGCGTGTCTTGAAATATCTGGAAGAAAATGGATTGATGGGGAATACGATGATTGTCTATACTTCCGATCAGGGCTTCTATATGGGGGAACATGGTTGGTTTGACAACGTTTTATGTATGAAGAATCTTTCCGTACTCCTCTGATGGTCCGTTTGCCGGGTGGAAAGAAGGTGATATTGATGAAATGGTACAGAATATTGATTATGGCCCTACTATATTGGACCTTGCAGGAGTGAAGGTGCCATCGGATATGCACGGAGTTTCTTTCCTGCCTTTACTGAAAGGAGAGAAAGTTTCCGATTGGCGTAAGTCATTGTATTATCATTTTTATGAATACCCGGCTGAACATGCTGTCCGCCGTCATTATGGTGTACGTACAGATCGTTATAAATTGATGCATTTTTATAATGACATAGACTGTTGGGAACTATATGATTTACAGGAAGATCGTATGGAAATGCATAATATCTACGGACAACCCGGAACGGAAAAATTAACAAAAGAACTGAAAGACGAATTGTTGCGTCTTCAAGTGCAGTATGATGATCCTATCCGGAATATATACAAAGACTGACAACCTAATCTAACCTAAATTTAACATAGTATGGAGTATTCCCGATTCTTCTATTTGCAAGAAGGTCGGGAATCTTTTTTCCTATAATCAGACGGACTCATTCCCACTATATTCTTAAATACAGTACTGAAATTACGTGAGTGTTTGAATCCTGTCTGTTCTGCCACTTCGCCAATGGATAATGTGGTCGTGTCTAATAATTTACGTGCATATTCCAGACGGCATTTAATGATGTATTCGCTGATGCCCATATCCATCATCCCTTTAGTCTTATTGTAGAGTGATGCACGGCTCATTCCCATTTGTTGTGCTATGAAATTAACGTCCATATTTACATTGCTGATATTTTCATTGATAATGCGGTTGAATTGGATCATTAGCTGTTCATTGATATAATTCAGGTTCTCCTGTTTTTGTATAGGGATATCTATGGTGGCATAGTGATTTTTCATGAAGTTGTGATTATGCATGATATTCTGTATCTGAATAAACAGCAAATCCATATCGAACGGTTTGGTAATATAGGCTTCTGCGCCCATTTTGTATCCTTCTTCCATACTGGTGTCATCAACGCAGGAGGTAAGTAAGATACGGGCATGTAGTTTAAATCAGGCTTTTGTTTAATATAGCGACATAGTTCGAAGCCGTTCATGCGAGGCATTTTTATGTCACTTAATACAATTTGGGGACGTCGTGACGTGAGGATAGGGAGTGCTTCCATACCATCATGGGCTTCATATACTTCTTCAAACAGAACTTGTAGATTACAAATCAGGTAATTACATAAGTCACGATCATCTTCCACTATTAAAATAGAATGGAATTTCTCTATGCTGTCTTGTTGAGGTTGTTTGCGATCTATGTCGGCTGATAGATGTAATGCGTCATTCAAATAGGTTTGAGGTGTGGATTGAATGTCGGCGGCTTCCTGTCTATACGGTAAGGTGAAAAAGAAGGTCGCTCCTTTGGTTTCATTATTTTGTGCTCCGATAATGCCTCCATGCATTTCGACCAGTTGTTTGGCATATGACAAGCCGATTCCTGAACCTTGCAGGCTATGTTTGCCTTGATAGAAACGGGTGAATAAGTTGGCGATATCCTCTTTTTGAAGTCCTGTTCCTTCGTCCTTTACAGTTATCCGGATGCGGCTCCCGTTGCCTTCCAGATAAGTGGAAACTGTAACGGTAGAGTTTTCTTCGCTGAATTTATAGGCATTTGTCAAGAGGTTATTTATAATGATTTCGCATTGGCTATGGTCGAAATACATACTATCTATAGCAGTATCGGGAGCAAATATCAACGAAATGTTACGTAATGAAAGTTCATCCTTGAAATCATTCAGGATACTTTGCAGCCATTCATTAAAAGGCGCGGGAGACATGCGCAGGATATTCTTCTCCACCTCCATTTTGCGCATGTTCAGAATCATGTCAATGATATTTTTCATTTGGCGTGCCTGTTTGAATGCACCATATAGCTTGCTACGGAGTTCGTATGGGATTTGCTTGCTATTTGTGAGTTGTTTCAGCGGTGTATAGATTAAGGTTAAAGGAGTGCGTAGTTCATGGTTGATATTGATTAACGCTTTTACCTTTTCCTTATAGATGGTACGTTCTTGTTCCTTGTATTTTCGTTTCAGATGTTGGTCGTGGGCTTGTATGGCATAGATAATGGAAAGAATAATGATGACTGCACATATTAGGATGAACCAAGACTGCTGCCACCACGGAGGAAGAACGGTAAATTTCAGTAACGTGAATTCAGAACTCCAATTCCCATCGTTTGTACATTGAACAGTTATGCTGTAATTACCCGGAGAGATGGTGTGCAAAATAAGATGAGGACGGGATGTTTCCGTGTATTCTTTATTTAACCCTTTTATGCGGAACCGATATATACGCTTGTGAAAAACATTTCTCCTTCTAGTTGTGTATGTATTTGTAGAGAGGAGAAATTGTAAGGAATTTCCATCGTTGATTGGGAATTGAAGGGGACTATAGTACCGTTTAAAGATACTTCCTGTAATTCAAGAGTGATGGGCGGAGGAATGGAGGCAGATTTTAGGGCTTTGTTTATTCGTACCAATCCTTCAGAACCACCCATGTATATATTGCCGTCACTAGCCACCAATACAGGTTTGGCCAAGAAATCATTAGGTAATACTCCATCCATTTCATTGTAGATTACAAAATGATTTTTTTGTGGATTATAAGCGTATATGATCCCTAATGATCCCATCCATACGATTCCTTCATGATCGATGACTAAAGAAGTGATTACGTCGTTTCCATCGGGTAACTTTAAGGGCTCTTTACGGTTTGAGGGCAGGTAAATTCGGGTAATTCCGTTAGGTCCTGCTATCCATAGAGTCCCTAAAGTGTCAATGCTTGCAGCTAATATTTGGTTGTTCTTCTCATAAGCTATGGTTTCGTATTCATTCTTTTCTTTATTGTACTGGAATACGTTGCTTCGGTCGTGAAAAAAAGGATAAGTACGGTATTTTCCCATGTAGACCCAGGAATATTGCAATTGTTGATTACTGGGAAAAATGGGAATCAATTGTTGACTACCGGGTATATATCGATAAAAAGCATTGCCATATAGTTCGATTTCGTTTTGATCATTAACTCGTATATTGGTGGGTGCACTGGAGCTTGCCAGCTTTGTTTCTGCATCTTTGTCCGGAAGAGAGAAACGTTGGTAGCTTCCAGTCTTTTTATTGAAACGAAAAATTCCTTTTGAGAAACTGGACGCTAGCAGTTCGGTTTCGGATAAAGGACAAATAGATACTATCTTTTCTCCCAATGTTTGCGGATAGTGGGTAAAATGTTCCGTTTGCGGGTCAAAGCAGTTGATGCCGCCTCCATCTGTACCAATCCAGATTCGTCCGTCTTTGTCTTCCCATAAACATAAGGGGCATTTGTCGGATAAACCTGAGGCTGGGTTTTGTGCAGCTTTGGTATAGGTGGTGATAAAGCCTTTTTCTGCTCCTAATACTCCTTCCCGGACCATACCTATCCACATGTGGTTGTTGCTATGGCATAGGCATGTTACTGAGTTGGCTGGGAATTGTCGGTTTTCCTTGTTTGATAAGATTTGAATATCACGAGTGTCCGGATAGATGATATTCACTCCGCCTCCGTCTGTTGCCAGCCAAATGGCTTTATTCCACTCTGTTATATCAAGAACGATATCGTTGCTCAAGTTTGAATTACGGGTATTATAGGAGGTCAGCAGTTGTCCGTCCTGATTATAACATTTTACTCCTTGCCCATAAAAGGAAACCCAGTAATGTCCGGAAGAATCCTTATATAGATCGTATGCATTGGATGATTCACCGAATGGAGAAGCGGTTATTTCTCCTGTATGTTTATTTAATAACTTTATTTTCCATGCATTGTTTATTATCAAGTAATGAGTGGAATCGAAAGGCTCCATCTTGATAATACGGATTCCTGTTGTTTTTAAAGGGATTGCTTTGGAATGTTTTAATTCTTTTTCATATACAAGTAATGTGTCGGTTACAGGTATCAACAGTTTGCTTCCTTCTGTTGCTATAATGGAAGTCTTTACCGGTTTATTATGCCGCAGAAAGATTTGCAGGGAGTCTTTCTCATATTCATAATAACTGATTCCTTGTGAGGTGACCGCCCATATCCGCTCTTCATTTTCTCCGAAAATATCGTTGATGTAATGGCTGTTTTACGTAATAAGTCCGGTAGATTATATTTCTTGATTTTTCTCCATTGAAACGATATATTCCCTGAGTGGTTCCGACCCATAATGAACCGTTTTTGTCATCGTATAGGGATGTTATAGAGGTTGGAAGCCCTTCTTTAATAGAAGTTGTTTAAATGATAATAAGGACGGTTGATGGAATAAGTCTTTATGATAAAACAACATAGAGCCAGGATTACATAGACGGTTTTTCTCATTCAGATAAGGTCTTAAAACAAATATTTGTACAAATATAAGAAATAGGTTTTGAAATTCAAAGCGGTAAAGAGGATATTGATAACCGAATAGCTGTGATATTATATGTAATTTGTCATTCTGAACAGATGTAGAAGATAACATAGTGTTCAGAATGACAAAATAGATTGGAGAATGAGGGGGATTTGTCTAACAGGTTTTTTGTCCTTATAATGGGATTTTTTTCAGTTTTTCATTCTCAACCATTATTTTATATTTCTTTCCTTTAGTTGTCTTAAAGGTAAAAGTCCGGTTACCATATCTCAGATTGCAGGGTTCACCGGCTTTGGACAAAATAACGGCCTCTTTTAATTTACCATCCTGCCAGGTAATGTCAATTTCAAAGTTACCTTTGGCACAAAGCCCCTTTACAGAACCTTCTTTCCATGCGTCTGGCAAGGCTGGGAGTAATTGGATGAATCCCATGTGACTTTGCAACAACATTTCTGTGATACCGGCAGTTCCGCCAAAGTTACCGTCAATCTGGAAAGGCGGATGGGTATCCCATAAGTTGTCCAAAGTTCCATTTTTTAGTAAGTTGCCAAATAGTTTGTAGGCGTGGTTGCCGTCTTGCAGACGTGCCCATTGATTCAGTTTCCATCCCATGCTCCAGCCGGTAGCTCCGTCACCGCGGTGTTCTAAAACAACTTTGGCGGCATGGGTTAATTCGGGAGTAGTAATTGGTGAAAGGGTGTGGCCCGGATGCAGTCCGAATAAATGGTTGACGTGACGATGCTCGTCTTTGGGGTCGTCTATGTCTGTTGACCATTCCATTAACTGACCATAACGTCCTATTTGATAGGATACAAGATGTTTCAATACATATTGCCATTGTTTACGGTCTTTGGAATCGACACCCAGTGCTTTGCTGGCATCAATGGCATTGAGTAATATTTCGCGGACTACAGCATGTACAAAAGTGGCTCCTTGGTCTACAGGTCCATGCTCGGGAGAAGTGGAAGGAGCAGCAGTATAGGTTCCGTCTGGTTTATGCCATAAATAGTCTATAGCGAAGTTGGCACTGCTCTTGATAAGATCATAGCCTACTTCTTTCAGGAATTTTTTGTCGCGGGTGTAATCATAGTATTCCCAAATGTGAGTTGCCAGCCAGGGACCTGCCATCGGGTTAAAGTTCCAGGACATATTTTCATCGGTCAAAGGGGAGGTGAATCCGAAAATGTTTCCGGAGATGGAGGCTGTCCATCCACGTGCGCCGAAATAGGCTTGGGCTGTCTTTTCTCCCGGTTTCACCAAGGTACGGATGAAGTCTATCAAAGGCCATACACATTCGTTCAGATTGGTGGAGCAAGCAGGCCAGTAGTTCATCTGGATGTTGATATTATTATGGTAATCTACATGCCATGGGCCATCTACCCCGTTGGCCCACATTCCTTGCAGGTTGGCCGGGAGATTGCCGGGGCGTGAACTGGCAATTAATAAGTATCGCCCGAACTGATAATAGATTTCTTCCAGCCGGTAGTCCGGATTTCCTTTGCGATAGCGTGCTAGACGTTGATAGGTGGGGAGGTCTGTAACGGCAGGATATTGTAAGGTCATGGGAGCACGAGTTCAGTTGTAGTTGGACTCTTCCAAACAGTTGGGTATAGTCCGTTTTGTGCCGTTCGCATAATTCGTTGTAACTTTTGGCGGCGGCAGCGTCCATCATGGCTAGGGTTGTTTGTTCCGGATCAGGACCGACATACGTCTTGGGGTCTTTGAAGTCTGGATTGAAGTTGAGTTTATAATCGGTATCTGCGGTCAGCAGAAAAATGACTTCATCCGCATTGCGGACAATGAATTTGCCATCAGTCGTGTTCAGGCTTCCTCCTTTGTTTATGGCTTGTATGCGGAGAGCAAATTTCATTTGGTTGTTTTTGAGGCAACCGGTGTAGAGTAAACGATTGGGACCATCTGCTTTGATATCACCTATGGCTTCAGGGTTGCTGCCATAGCTGAATATCAGGTTTTGCATACCGGGACGGTCGGCTGTGAACTTCAGCACCATCACGCTGTCGGGGTAGGAAACAAAGTATTTACGCTCGTAGTTCACTTCATCTTTGCGAAAACTGACTACTGCCATGGCCGAGTCAAGAGACAGGATGCGTTTATAATTGGTCATACCGATCTCACTTAAACCGGTTTCGATGTAAGCTTCTCCTAATGTAGTAAAGGAGCCGAAACGAAAAGGTGTTTCACGGCTTGGCTCATAATCGGCCAGTCCGTTGAAATTTTTGCAGGTAAGTTCTTCTGCTTTTTTCTGGTTACCGTTTGTAAATGCTTGGCGGATTTCGGGTAACAGGTGTGCCGACTCTTTATTTACGTTCCAATAATAAGCTGCTCCCTTTTCTGTGTTCGGTCCTCCGCGCCATAGTGTCTTTTCGTTTAAGTGATTCGTTCTGCCGCTATAGATCCCATAACATTGCCTCCCAAACTGCCGTTTCCTATGGGGAGCGAGTTGTTTCCCACGCTTTGTCTGTTACAGGAGAATACCAGGAAGCGCGTCCGTCCAAATTATTAGGGGTATCAAACCAGATGCTCAATCCTTTGGTGTAATCTGTACTCTGTGCCTGTAAGGAAGCTGCGAATAGGCTTCCTAAAATGCATAGCTGAAGTTTCTTCATAAATTAATGATATTAGTTAAAGGTATTTCTACAAAAATACAATTAGATTTTTATTTGTGAGAAATGTAATGTTTGAAATTTAGGGTGATTTCCTGTTTTTATAGGTATATCAGGGTTGAAAGATAATTTTCATCGAACATTTCATTGGCGATATCCCACAAATGTTCTGCTGTCAGCATTTCTATCCGTTTGAATACTTCTTCCGGACCTTCAAATTTACCATAGTGTAAGAAAGTTTTTCCCATATCCAATGCATTGTTCTCAAAATTGTCTCCGGCAACCCCTATTTGTCCGATGATTTGTTTTTTGCAGCATTCAGTTGTGAGGAACTTAGTTTGCTGTCACGCAGTTTTTTCAATTCTTTATGAACTAGTCCGATGCAACGGTCTGCATCTTCCGGATCAGTTCCGAAATAGATGCAGAACACTCCTGTGTCTGTGTATGAGGTCAGATTGGCTTCTACGTTATAGACCAGCCCCCGGCGTTCGCGCAAGGAAACGTTTAGCCGGCTGTTCATACCAGGTCCGCCCAACAGATTGTTAAGCAGGTAAAGTCCGGTTCGTTTTTCATTATATGCATTATATCCCCGGCTGCCTATCATTACATGGGCTTGATGTGTTTCTTTATTCAGTGTCAATGCCTTAGGAATATAGAGAAAAGGTTCTGTCCGTTGGCGTTCAGTAATGGAAAAAGGGATGTCGGCTGTCACTTTCTCTATGGTGCGTATCACTTTTTTAAAGTCTATATTGCCTTGAATGAAAAAGATCATATTGGTAGCTTTGTAAAAACGGGAAGTGAAATTCAAGGCATGTTTGCTTTTGAAACTACGCAATAAGTCCGGTTTTCCCAAAATATTTCTTCCCAAAGGATGATCGGGGAATATCAATTCCTCAAAATCATCAAAAATCAGTTCTGACGGACTGTCTTCATAACTTTGTATTTCATCAATAATCACTTCCACTTCTTTGTCAATCTCATGTTGTGGGAAGGTGCTGTGAAATACAATATCTGCCAGCAGTTCTGCTGCCCGTGAGAAGTGTTCTACCAGGAAAGCACTGTATATCACTGTTTCTTCCTTATTCGTATATGCATTTAAATCTCCGCCTACATTTTCCATGCGGTTCAGGATGTGCCATGCATGTCTTTTTTGTGTTCCTTTAAAGATAAGGTGTTCCACGAAATGGGCCATTCCCTGTTCTTGTTCGTTTTCATCACGGGTTCCGGCATCGACGGCAAAGCCGCAATAGGCTACATTAGACTGATTGGGAGCGTGAATAATGCGCAGCCCGTTAGGCAAGGTGAAAGTATTGTATGACATTGTTTTTTGCTTCAAATAAGTTTCGGTTGGCAAAAATACAACAAAAGTTATTGCCGTTCTTCAAAAAATGCAGATATTTGTATTTACTAACAGAAAACAAGATGATGGATAAAATTGCTATTTTCTGTTCCGCATCCGAGAATATAGAGCCTGTGTTTTTTGAAAAAGCACGTGAGTTGGGCGTTTGGATGGGACAAAACAAGAAGACGTTAGTGTATGGAGGTGCTAATATTGGATTGATGGAATGTATTGCCAAGGCAGCCAAAGACAACGGTTCGATGATAATGGGAGTTATTCCGACCAAATTGGAAGAACGTGGACGAGCCAGCGATTTGGTGGATGTGACTTTCCGTACGGATAATTTGAGTGATCGTAAAGATGTGATGTTGAATGAGTCGGATGTAGTGATAGCTTTGCCGGGAGGAGTGGGTACACTGGATGAGGTTTTTCATGTAATGGCGGCCGCTACGCTGGACTATCATCGTAAAAAAGTAATTTTTTATAATATAAATGGCTTTTGGAATGGCATTATCGACTTTTTGGCCGGATTGGAGAGGCAGCATTTTGCCCATCATCCGTTGAACAGTTATTTTGCTGTTGCCAATGACTTGAGAGAACTAACCGAACTACTTAAATAATATTCATGTAACCTATTATGATGACATCTATACACGAATTGTTGCAGAAAGAGGCTCAGGCTGTTTTGAATATTCCTATAACTGATGCTTATGAGAAAGCAGTGGAATTGATTGTTGAGCAAATACACCGTAAAAAAGGAAAGCTGGTGACTACCGGTATGGGTAAGGCTGGACAGATAGCTATGAATATAGCTACGACTTTTTGCTCTACAGGTATTCCGGCAGTGTTTTTACATCCCAGTGAAGCCCAACATGGGGATTTGGGGATTTTGCAGGAGAATGATTTGCTGCTTCTGATTTCTAATTCAGGAAAAACCCGTGAAATTGTGGAACTGACACAACTTGCACATAATTTGAACCCGAAGTTGAAATATATTGTTATTACCGGAAATGCGGATAGTCCATTGGCTAGAGAATCTGATATTTGCTTGTGTACAGGGCATCCTGATGAAGTGTGTGCTCTGGGTATGACCCCCACAACTTCAACTACGGTTATGACTGTGATAGGTGATATTTTGGTAGTGGAAACCATGAAAAAGACCGGTTTTACCATCGAAGAGTATAGTAAACGTCATCATGGAGGATACTTAGGTGAGCGTTCACGTGAGTTAAGTAAGTAAAAAAATAGAACCAACCGGAAGGCAAGGAACACAAATAGAATTTTATTAAAGGACTTGTGTCATTTGTGTTCCGGTTTTATGTATATATTAAATTGTAAATATAAAAATGAGAAAAGTAATAGGTATAGGTGAAACCATTCTGGATATTCTTTTTAAAGATAGCAACCTACGGCAGCAGTTCCCGGTGGCTCGGTTTTCAATGGAATTATTTCATTGGGGCGTTTGGGAGTCAATGTAACTTTTATCAGTGAAACGGGAAATGACAAAGTGGGCGATATCATTCTGAAGTTTATGCGAGAGAATGGAGTAAGCATAGATCATGTGAATGTGTTTCCTGAAGGAAAGTCACCTGTGTCTTTAGCTTTTCTGAATGAACAGAATGATGCTGAATATCTTTTTTATAAAGATTATCCACGGTTGAGGCTGGATGTGACAATGCCTGAAATACATCGGGATGACATTGTGATGATCGGCTCTTATTATGCTGTAACGCCTCAATTGCGTGATAAAGTAAAAGAACTGTTGGATAAAGCTCGTGAAAAAGGGGCTATCATTTATTATGACGTGAATTTCCGCAGTACTCACAAGAACGAGGCGATAAAGCTGCTTCCTGTTATTCTTGAGAATTTTGAATATGCTGATATTATTCGTGGCTCCGTTGAGGATTTTGAGAATATGTTTGGTTTGACAGATGCGGATAAGGTTTATAAAAGTAAGATTGAATTTTATTGTCCGCATTTTATTTGCACGCACGGTGGAAAAGGAATTCGCCTGTATACAAAGAATATAAAAAGCATTATGAAGCGGATCCTTTGCAGACTGTCAGTACAGTGGGAGCCGGAGATAATTTTAACGCCGGAGTAGTTTTCGGATTGCTAAAATATCGTATCCGTCGGGATGATTTGGATGAACTGTCGGAAGATGACTGGGACCATGTGATTCGTTGTGGAAAGGATTTCAGTGCCGATGTTTGTATGAGTTTGAATAATTCGATTTCAAAAGAGTTTGCTGCCGGTTACAAATAAATCGAATAGCTCTCATTGTTTTAAACTCTTTTATTATGTATGAGAACCTTTAAATTAATAGCAGGTCTTTTCTTTTTGCTACTGGTGGTTGCTTGTCAGGACAAAAAGCGGTCTTCGCAGATTAAGGTAGCGGAGAATGAGTCGAAATATGTGGTTCTGGCATATGTCACTTCATGGGGAGAAAGTACGCCCGATCCGGCATGTTTGACCCATATTAATTATGCATTTGGGCATGTTACAGATAATTTCAAAGGAATACGTATAGATAATGAACCACGTTTGCAAATGGTGGTGGGGCTGCGTGAAAAGAAAACGTCTTTGAAAGTTTTGCTGTCTGTAGGCGGATGGGGAAGCAGTAGGTTTAGTGAGATGGCACAGACAGATAGTACACGTATGGCGTTTGCTGCAGATTGTAAACGGGTGATAGACCAGTTTGATTTGGATGGAATTGATATAGATTGGGAATATCCCGGTATAGGAACTGCCGGTGTATCTTTTTCGCCGGAAGATACTGATAACTTTTCTTTGTTGATGAAGGATATACGCCATGCTATCGGTAAAGACAAACTGCTGACCATTGCTACACAGGCAGGTGCCAAATATTACAACTTAAAGGCTGTCGAACCTTATGTGGATTATGTCAATATCATGACATACGATATGGAGGAATCTCCTAATCACCATTCGGCCTTGTACCGTTCGGAAATGACTGAGGAATGGTCTTGCGAGGATGCGGTTGCCGCCCATGTTGCCGCAGGTTTTCCTGTCGGACGCTTGGTATTGGGTATTCCGTTCTATGGGCATGGGACTAATGAAGCTCCAGAATTATTGGATTATCGTCATATTATCGCTTTGGATTCTTTACAGAGTTGTTGGGATAGTGCGGCACAAGTTCCTTATATGGTAAATTCGCAAGGACATGTGGTCGTTAATTATGAAAATGCCCAATCCATCGCATTCAAGTGTCAGTTCCTGCATCAGAAAGGGATGCTGGGGCTATGTACTGGGATTATGATAGCGATGATGAAAGGGTACATTACGCCATGCCGTCTATCAAGGTGTAATGAATCCTTGACTCTTTCAGCTTATTTTTTCTTTATCTGCATATTTCCTGTAGAGAGGATAAGCCGCTTGCAGTATTTTGTTCTTTAATAAAGGAGAATAGTCGGGATAAACCGATAAAAAAGTTTCTACTGCTTTGTAGGTCGCTTCGCTATCGTGATTCCTTAATAAAGCCCCGACCCAATTGCGGGGGAAAAAGATATCTCCGGTACGTTGAACCTCTGTTAGTTCTTCTAATGCCGGACGGATATATTTCACCGCATAATCCTTTCTTGTAGAATGATTCAGATAGCTTAAGGTCGTAGCTGCCCAGGCTCAATCCTTCTGTTTTCCGCTTGCAATAAAGATTGGAACAAACTGTCCAATTTTAAAGTATCGGCAGTCATCGCACGTGATATGAAATCGAATTGACGTAGACGGTCCGGATTGTGGATGCGTTGGCGCTGTGTCTTAAGTATTTCTTTTCCTTGTTCAGGTATACGCAAGGCCAGTTCGTAGGCCAATGTAGTGTAATCTTTTTCATTTAATTGTTGGACTCTTTCGGTTTCCCATAAGGAATAAAGCACTGAATCATAGCCGGACTTGCTGTTTCTGTAATTAGAAGGCGTAATAACTGGATGCGACAAGAAGGAATCGGATGAGAATAGCTGAGTCTATAAAGCTCATTTTCTATTTTATCACGTTCTACCGAAGATGTCTCTTGCAGAGGAGAGGACAAGTAATTGGTTAATGTCGAAGCTATCAACGGGTTCTTTTCACAATGTATTCCGTTGAGTAATGCATTCATCCATGTAGTATTCGGAATTCTTTTTGCTTGATAATTTTCATGCATCATCATTAAAACTGCCTGTCGGGTTGTTTCATTGTCTATTTCTTGCCAATGTTCCAGCAGCCAGTGGAGACTGTTGTTGTCAGGAATAAACAAACCATATCCTCTTCCGTCCGTATTGGGCAAAATACGGGTGGGGGTAAAGGGTAACGTAATACGGCATAAGCTGTCTGTCAGGCTAGCTTCTATCGTTGTGTCTCTTGTTCCGCAAAGGGTGATATTGAATTTTTGAGGCCAGTTTAATCCTCTTTGATATGGGTCTTGCTGATGTATGGTCAGCTGTTTGCCGGATACTTCGAAATTGATTATCGGCATTCCTTTTTGGTTTACCCATACATCGCTGAAAGCGGTTAGATCTTGCTCTGTTTTACTGTTTAGAATTTGTATCAAGTCATCCCAAGTAGCGTTGGCGTAAGCGTAAGTTTTTAAATATTCTTGAATCCCTTCCCGAAATGCTTCTTTTCCCATTAATTCCACCAGTTTTACCATCATGACAGGGGCTTTGTTATAAATGATCTGTCCATAAATTAATCCTGCATTTTGAAGGTTATCTAGCGGTTGCCGGATTGCAGTGGTTCCGGGTGTACGGTCTTCTGACAAGGATGCGGCTGTATAAGTCTTCATCCAATTCAGCTGGTGATTGACTTGTGGGAATAATGGTTCGGTAATCAGAGCTGCAAAATAATTGGCAAATACCTCTTTAGTCCAGACATCATCAAACCAGTTCATCGTTACTAAATCGCCGAACCACATGTGGGCGGTTTCGTGGGCGATTAATTGGGTTCGGCGAAGTTCTTCATCAGGAGTGGGATTTTCGCTTAGGAACATTTGCGTGTCATTATATAAGGTGGCGCCTGTGTGCTCCATACCTCCATATTGGAATCCCGGCAAGATAATAAAATCGTATTTGGCAAAAGGGTAGGGGACATTGGTGTATTCTTCCAGCCAGTTCAGCGAAGCGGTCACTTGTTTGAAGATGGTATCTAATTGGGCTACTTTTTTAGAATCTGTTTCGCGGTAGTATGCTGAGATTTTCCGATTGCCTTCTGTATATTCTTGATGTTCTAATTTACCGGTGACAAAGGAAAAGAGATAAGTGCTTAATGGTTCAGTTGGGGCAAAAGTTACCGTTTTGCAGTTGCCTTTTGTTTCTTCTTTAGTAATATAGGTATTGGAAACAGCTTTCCATGCTGTTGGTATATCCAGTCGTAGGGAAAATGTGGCTTTCAGATTCGGCTGTTCGAAACAAGGGAATAAGGTACGGGCACGGTCGGGCACTAATAGCGTATACAGAAATTCATCATTTCTGTTTAGCGACTGGTTGCCGGCAATAAATTTGATAGTGATATTATTTTTGCCTTCTACTATATTTTTTTCAGGTAGGATGATGTGCTCGTTATGGAATTCATAACGGGCAGTTTGTCCATTGACGGATACCGATTTTATTTTTTCAGGCTTTTCTCTGAAGTCGAGAATAATTTCTTGCGGTGCATCCAGATTAAATTCAATGGCAATCTCTCCATTTACCGGAACTGATTTTTGTTCAGGAATGGAGAAATATAGCTTATATTTCAACTCTTTAATCTCCTGTTTGCGCAGTATTGCCAGTTCTTGCGATACGCCCTCGTCGTAGAAACGAGGATTGCTTGTTGTCTGTTGGCAACTGCATAATAATAAGTTGCACATGACAATAAGATATCCGATATATGTTTTCATCATCTAAAATTTATCTTGGTTATCTGCTGCAATTTTTCGGATGCCGCGCTGTGAAGCTATGAATGCACCTCCTAATACTCGTTTCCCCTCGTAAAAAACGGCTGATTGTCCGGGAGCGATGGCGGATGCTTCGGAAAGGAAACGGACCAATAGTTGTTTTTCATCTAATACGAGCACTTGACATGGAATAGGCTTGCTGCGATAGCGGATACGTACTGACAAGTCCTTGCATTGTAGTAAATCCTGCATTTCTGTGATATGATAGTCTTCTACCAACATATATTCTGCTTTAAGTTCCTCGGCGTCCCCTAACATGACTGTATTCTTTTCTGCATTGATGCGTAGAACGTATGCAGGATGCCCCAAAGCGATTTCCAACCTTTTCCGTTGACCTATTGTATAATAAGGAAAGCCTTTGTGCTGACCTATCTTGACTCCTTTACTATTTACAAACCATCCCGGTCCTACTTGGGTGTCAATATCCGGGCATTGCGAACGCAGAAAGTTTCGGTAATCCCCTTCTATAAAGCAGATTTCCATACTTTCACCTCCACGAGCCTTCGCTTCGAATCCCTTTTGTCGGAGATATTCCCGTACTTCCTGCTTGGTATAAGTTCCCAATGGAAAGAGAAAACGTTGAAGTATCTCCTGAGGAAGTTCCATAGAAAATAGGATTGGTCTTTTGTCTGATCATCTCCCGCTACGATATACAGTTTTCCTTTCCGTTCTTCCAGTCTGCAATAATGCCCGGTAGAGATATGAGCACAATTCGTTTGGTCCGCCCATTCACAGAGAATTCGCTCTTTGAATAGCGGATTGCAAAGGACACAAGGATTGGGAGTTCTTCCTTGCATATACTCATCAATGAAGTGTTTTACAATAATCTGTTTGAACTCTTTCCTCACATCAGCTACATGGTGTTCTATTCCCAGCCGTTCTGCCAAGCTTTTGCTTCCAGCACATCATCAGGTTCATCTTGACCGGGGGTGGAAAAGCGGGAAGGGACATCCCACGTTCTCATGGTAACTCCTACCACTTCATATCCTTGTTCTTGCAGCATGATGCAAGTGGCGGAGCTATCTATTCCGCCACTCATTCCTACCAAGACTCTTTTATCTCTGTTATTCATTATATAAATAGTTCAGGTTCACGGCGTGCCGCACATTTTTGGTGCAGCATGGGAGTGTAAGGAGTATCAAAAACTCGTGCACCATTAGGGCATTCTTTTACGCAAGCGCAGCACTTGATGCATTTGGTAATCTCTGTTTCTATTTTTCCTTCATCGCTTAAAGCAATGGCATGAGTAGGACATACTTCGATACATTCGCCACAGGCAAAACATTCTTCTGTGCAAACTGGAGCGGCAGGAGTAGAGGGGCCTACAAAGCGATAAGGTATATTTCCTTTTATGTAAAAATCGGATAATATTTCATCTTTCTCCAGTTTTGTCAGACAGTCTTTCCCAAATTGTTCCGCAGTCTGTAAATCGGTAATATCCGGACGACCTTCTGCAATGGGCATGTTAGGACGGCTATAACTGTGTTCACCAATAAAGGCACCGGCAGCCAGTGGAGTGAACCCTAATTGAATAGTTTCATCTCTCAATTCGACTAGTGCATCTTCGTAATCGCGGTTACCATATACAGTGATTAAAATAGCCGGAGCATTGTTGCCTCTTAATCTTCGTAGCCGTTGCAATGCTATTGGGGCTACCCTTCCTGCATACACAGGAACTGCAATGATCGTGATAGAATCTTTGATTTCTATCGGGCTACTATTCTCATCTGTAGTGAGATCTATTTCTATTCTTTTGCCCATACCTATACTTCCTATTCATCATCACCCAAAACTATCTTTTGTCTGGCCTGGGTAAAACCGGTATGAATATCTCCAAGTTCTACTGCTGTTACCCTGACACCATAAGGACTTACTTCATTATCAAGCGCGCAGGAATAAGAAGACACTGCTGCTTTACTGGCTGAATAAAACG
>ENA-OQJH01000194-OQJH01000194.1-human-gut-metagenome-genome-assembly--contig:-NODE-194-length-37027-cov-1.971328_pt1 | contig 37027 bp, 42 predicted proteins | sample MGYA00242597_ERZ504763 | MGnify/ENA primary metagenome ERZ504763 (study PRJEB26092, sample SAMD00036359) | human gut metagenome | host: Homo sapiens | study: EMG produced TPA metagenomics assembly of...
ACTTCCTGATTTTGATAGCCCACAAACGAAAATACCAATGTTTCGCCACGTTCACTTCCAGCGAATATTTTCCATCTATATCGGTGATGGTACCCCTTCCGGCTCCCTTTACCAGAATACCCGCCCCGATAAGCGGTTCGTTGCTTTCCCCATCAATAATGGTACCGCTTATCGTAAACGATTGGGAGTATGCCTGTACAATGCAGAGGAGGCACAAGAATGTTATAATTACTCTTTTCATAAGATATTACCAATTAGGGTTTTGAACCATATTCTTATTTTTTATTACTTCCGAATAAGGAATCGGATAGAAATAACGTTTATTGTCCCATTGTACATTGAGCACAGCTTGCGGAACGTAGGTCGTGGAAGTCTGTGATTTAGTGATGTACATTCCTTGAATAGGCTGTGCATAGACCTGTTCGGCAAGTCGCCAACGACGAATGTCCCAATAGCGATGCTCTTCAAAAGCCAATTCAATGCGGCGTTCATTCTGAATCACTTTGCGCATTCGGCTTGCGTCAAATTGTGTGTCAGCTCATCGGTTGTTAGTCCATACAAATTCTTTTCACCAGGTTCGATACCTGCACGTCGGCGCAGGGCGATGATAGCATCATATACAGCTTGCGAAGGAGTAGACAAATATTCGTTTTCGGCTTCGGCAAAGTTCAGAAGTATTTCGGCGTAACGGAACATCACCCAGTTGTGTTGTGTGTCTTGATATTCGTTGGCTGCTTCGAAATCACCCATAAACTTGCGCATGTAATAACTCGTGAGCGAGTATGACGAACCAAGAGGATTATTGGCTCCACCTTGCCATGTTTCCATCGTAGAGTTCACCCATGACGAACCATTGTGTATAATGGTATATTCCAAACGTGGATCACGTTGTGCGTAAGGAAGCTGTTCATTGTATTCATATTTACCTTTATCATTGATAAAGTGACCGTCTTTCATTAAAAAGGCATCGACTAAATTCTGTGTGGGATTGGTGCGGCCGTTTCCTTGTTTGGCACCGCTAAGTCCCAATGGACCGTTAGCTGTTTCCACCGTCTTATCCATTGCGTTTTCACGGAAGAAGATAACTTCTTTATGTTCGTTTGAATACCAATTGGTAAATACATTCTTGAAATTATCGTCAAGTCCCATGATAGCTCCGTCACCTGTTCCGTACGTGTTAATAAAGTTGCGGGCGGCATCGGCTGCTATTTTCCAACGTTCGCGATCATAAGAGGCATATCCTATCAACTCATTACCAGATTCAATGGGCTTTTCGTTGAATAACGGACTTGCTGCATAGAGCAATACACGAATCTTCAGTGCCTGGGCTGCCTGTGTGTTTACTACGTGTGCGCTCGCAGCGGCATCAGGTAGTGGCAGCGAACGAAGGTCATCTTTGATATCATCAAGCTCACTTACAATATACTTAATACATTGCTCGAACGTGCTACGTGGCAATTCGATGTTTTCGTTCAATTCGTACACTTTATCACCGATAATGGGCACTCCACCGTAGCGCTTCACCAATCAAAATAGAAGTAAGCACGCAGGAACCGGGCTTCGGCTTTCATAGAATCATTGAGCCTGCGTGTATTACCGAGTGCATCAGTGTAAGTAGTGTTGAAAGGTACTACGTCAATGCCACTCAACAGAATGTTTACGCGGCGAATCACCAAATAAGGGTCGCTCCAAATCATATCCGAGTTAATAAAATTGGAGGCACTGTAACGTCCGATGGCCAGTTTGTATACATCGGACTCGGACGAAATAACAGAGAGCGCATCGTCGGAAGCGGCATCCAGGTAGTCACCATTTACGCCGTTGTGTCCATTACGCATGTAATAGTAGATGCGGTTGAGGTATTTACGTACTACAGTTCCGTTGGAGTCGGTCTTCGAGAAGAGATAATCTTCTGTAAACATATCTACAGGCGTACTCTCATAACTGTCTGTACATGCGGCAGCACTCAATAACAGCATAAATGCTCCTACTGCCCATGTGCCATATTTATTTTGTTTCATATCCATCATTTTTATTAGAAGTTAAGATTGATTCCAGTCGTAATGGTGCGCTGTAACGGATAGCTGGTGAAAGTAACTTCAGGGTCTTGCAAGCGGGTACGTGACCATGTGAGTAAATTTTGTCCCTGTACAAATATCTTCACGCGCAGTCCGCCTAAGTAATTACGGCAGAAGTTTTCGGGTAGTTTGTACGATACGGTGGCGTTCTTGAGACGAATATAGTTGCCGTTCTGTACAAAGAGTGAAGAGTTCCAGTTGTTTCCGTAGTTGTACATATTGCCTCCGGCAGTCAGTCTCGGATACGTAGCTGTTTCAGCTGTTTCGGGTGTCCAACGATTCAGCAAATTGGTGTAGCTTGTCCGTAGCTTTGTCCGATCACTTGGAATCCTTCGAGCAACGTGCGGTGCTATTATATAAGTCGCGGTTGTAAGCACCTTGGATAAGTGCTGTAACTTCCAACCCTTTCCATTCAAAGCCTAAATCAATACCAAAATAGCAAGTCGGTTTGTCGCCACCAATCACAGTACGGTCGAATTCGTTGATTTCGCCGTCACCGTTCATGTCTTTGTATTTCACGTCACCGGCTTGAATATTGTTGAAGCCGTTCATTACGGGATAACCATCGGCTATATCTTTAGCTGTGAGGAATCCGGTAGCTACCAATCCGTAGATGGCACCGGTGGGTTGACCTGTCATTTTCAGATAGTCGTAAGGTACATATTGCTCGTCCATGAACAACCGTTTGTTCTGTTCCATACTCCAGTTGGCTGATACATAATAGTTCACCTTACCGATGTGATCTTGCCAGCTAAGTTGTGTTTCCAATCCGTAGTAACGTGTTTTTCCGATATTTTCTGCCGGATAAGCAATACCCAGCAATTCGATGCTCTTACCACGTGATTGCAATATGTCATAGTAGTAGTCATTGTAATAGTCGGCCGAGAGAGTCAAACGATTCTTTAACAAGGTTAAATCTAAACCTACATTGACCTTCCTTCCTTTTTCCCATGTCAGGAGGGTATTAGCCAATGGGGATATTTCCGACACTGAACCTCCGTTGCTCATGGATGTACCGTTGCTATACCAGAATCCGCCATCTTCATTGTATCTCTTTAAATAGCTGAAGTAACCGGCATTGTCGATTCCGTTTCCTGTATGACCGTATGTGGCACGTAACTTGAGTTGGTCTATCTTCGATGCTCCATAAACTTCTCTTTGCTGATATCCCAACCCAGACCTACTGCCCAAAATGTTCCCCAGCGACGTCCGTTGTCATAGCGGTTGTAATAACTTTCCGTTACGGCTGCTTGCGCGAAGTATTTGTTATCGTAATTGTATTCAACTTTCTGTCCGATGTTCGACGGAATCATAGGCAGGTCGTAGTTGTTAAGTATGGTACGTGTATCGCCCCAAAGTGAAGCTTTTACACCATGCATACCGAATTGGCGTTCCCAGTCTACATACATTTTGCCATACATATATTGGTACGTCGATACTGAACGGTAACTATTGGTTTGTGAACTTACATCTCCATACTTGTCATAAGCCTCGTTGCCTTGTTGGGTTATGCTGTATTGAAATACTTGTGCCTGTTTGGTACGAACGATAGCATTACGCACTTGCGATGAGATGTTTCCCGTTGCACCAACGGAAAGTCCTCTCACTAATTTATCGAAGTCATATTTCAAATTAATGGTTCCTACGACGTCGCGGGTATTGCTTGAGATATATCCCGAACCAGTGGTCTGTGCATAGAGGTTTTGGGTATACGAAGCGTTACCACCATACGTACCGTTGGGATTTAAGACGGGATAAGCATTGTTGGGAGTCTGCCATACGTTGCTCAAAAGGTCGCTGTATCCTGTCCCCGAAATACCTCCAGGTTGGTTTCCTTCTTCTATACGTCCCATTAAAGACATGCTTACCTTAAATTCATCTGTCACGTTGATGTTTACCTTCGATGTGATGAGATACCGGTTGTACTTGAAATTGGTGTTGTAGCTATTAGCATCGCTCGTCTTGAACAATCCGTTTTCGCTGTAATATCCCAAACTTACAAAGTATTGAGCCACTCGTCCGCCACCTGTTACATTCAGATTATAGGCTTGCGACGTAGTAGAATTGTTCATAATAGCATCTTTCCAATTTACGTCGGGATGCAGATAAGGGGAAGTTCCATTGCGATAGGCTTCGAAATCATCATACGTATAGAGTGGTGATTTGCCATCATTGAGCAATGCTTCGTTGAGCAAATAAGCATATTGATAAGCCGAAAGTGGATTTGGGCCAGATTTCAATGCACTGGATATACCAAACTTTCCGGTGAGTGAGAGATGGAAACCACCTTTTGCATCAGGATTTTGGTAGTAATAATCAATGCACCACGTGAACTGCGCATTCCTAAAAACATATTGGAAAGGGCATCCTTTTGAATGGTAACCGATTCAATGGCTTCGGGATCTATGGAATACAGGTCACGTTCCACACCGTCGACAATGGCTACAGGCGATTGTCCGCGTGCTGAAATGAGAAACTCCGAATTATCTCCGTAGATACCTCCACCTACATTAGGAATAGCTCCCACTATATCGGATTTAGTATTGGCATCAGTCCGTAACAGTTGCATGCCACGGAAAGGTGATACATTAAGACCTTTCAATCGTCCTTGCAATCCGGTAAGGATGGTGGCTGACTGATATTTTATCAAGTCGTTGGTATAAACCGTCGAAGATGCCCCTAGGGTATTACTTTTAGTGTGATCCACACTGTCTATCGGTGCATCTTGTGCCTTTAGTGCGACGGCAGCTATACATAGTAGTCCCGTCGTTATTATTTTATACATATTCTGTTTCATAATCAGTAGAATATAAGGTTATCACTCGCAATAGAACGTATATATGAATGGTTCCTTCTGCGGAGGAAGAGGTATATTTAACATTACGAAGTCATCATCAGACTGTGTAACGGAGATAGATCCATCGGCATTAGTGAAGGCATATTCAATACTTACAAGCTCTGTTCCTTCAGGTACATTGAAGAACCCTTCCGGCCAGAATGTGATATTGTATGTTTTGGTATACTGATTCTCTCGTTTCATCAGGGTCTTGTCACTCTTCTCATTTACGGTATAACGGTGTCCGTCGCTAGCTACCGCCGTTCCTTCAAAATAGATCTTATCGGCCTTGACAAGTGCATTTTCGTCGTCCATGCCTCCAATGAAGCTAAAGGTTACAAAGTCGTTTTGCAATGCTGTTAATGGAGTGGTTTTGTTGAAGTGTTCGCTACAGAAGTCAGTGACAAGTCCTTCACCTTCTACTACCTCAAAACATCCGGCTTCCTCACATTTCTTTGCATCTGCACTTGTACTGAAGTTATCGTCAGTACTGTTAATAAAGAATGATGGTTTGAAACGCAGATTTTTGTTTCCTACCGGTACACGGACATAGATTGTAAAATGAATTTCATCTGCGACACCGTTATAGGTCTTGTCCAATAGGCTGCCCATTCCATATCTTCCAGAATATTGGTACCGACACCGTATTCCTGCATGAGAGCAGCCGACCACGACAATCCTGGTTTGTTGCTAGGTTGTTCGGTCAATGGGATAAGCGTCATGTTTTGCTCACCTATATTCGGATCAAATGTATCTTCTGTGTACGAAACTCTGGCATTTTGTGCCAGATTCCAACTCTTAGGAGCCAAAAAACCGAAAACAAGTCGTTTGTCATTGCGTGGGTCTCCTTGAACCTTAATGTGTCCATGCATTTTGAAGTAGCAGTCGTTCCGGCCTTTGCATAGTTTACGGCTTTTCCATCTATCATTTGGGTTATATCGACAGATCGATAAAGAGGCAACTCATAACGATGAAGTCATAAGTATAGTTGATAACGCTACGATGTGCCGTTTGCGTTGAAGCAAGCTGATTAATTTCTTTTTCATAAAGCGTTATGATTTTTAGTTTTCTGATATTTTCTTGAATACATAGGTGTAGGTATTCGAACCACACCCGGGGCTATGAGTAATCACGATGTTACGTTCGCCATTGGTAATGGGGAATAGGATATCGGTACTGGCCTGCTCCGTGGCTCCATCCTCTGTGAAATAGAGGCGAAAAGGATAATAGATATCGTCAACTTTCCACGTGCCATTGTGGCGTACCACAAAAGGCAGATAGTTTTCAATTGTGTACTTACCATCTTTCTTCAGGTCAATTTGGAACTGGCTGAAGTCCATGGTTTCGGTAATATCATTACTGTTGCGGCTCACTGTGGTGAGTTGCCACGTGCCTGATATGTCTTTGACCTGCTCCGTGTTTTTGTCAGGATCAGCAGGAGCAGAGAACGTATCACACGATGTCACAAGCAGAGTAGTCAGCAAGGCTATTGCCGCCAAATGTATGCTATGTTTCATATTTTGGATATTTTATTAATTATAGTAGGGATTCTGTAGCAAATCTTTCGACTTCACCGTTTCATTGTAAGGAATTGGGAAGAAGTACATAGCCGGACGCCATACATGCGTGCGTACATCAAATTCTTTCCAAGTCTTTGTTCCGTCAGTGGCGCGAGTGATTTCAATGCCATGCATGGTTTTGCTTTCGGTTTGTGGAGCAATCATCCAGCGGCGTACATCAAAGAAGCGATGTCCTTCAAAAGCAAATTCAAGGCGGCGTTCTTCCTGAATGGCTTGGCGCATCTGTTTTTGTGTCATATTCTTTTCAAGTCCATACATACCATCTGCACCGGGCTCGATGCCGGCACGCTTGCGAATGAGTTTTAATATAGGATAGCAACCAAGTTGTTGTCCGCCTAGTGTTTCTTCGAAATCGGGACCATGATATTCATTGGCTGCTTCAGCATACATCAGTAAAATGTCGGCGTAACGTATCAGTGGATCGTTGTGACGGCTTGGGTTCCATGTACTACCTTTACATAAGCGATCACATCCCTTGCGTACAGTAGAAACCGGTGGCAGTGCTTGGTATACGGCATCGCTTGTCTGCCCTACGCCAATCCATGTGTTAACAACTGTGGTAGCACTGTAAGTATCGTCGGCAGGGACCAAAGCACCATCATAAATCACGGTGTTGTTGAAACGTGGATCACGATTTTGAGCGGGATTCAGAGGATCGAATGTGTATTGGCTGTTGTCAATGGGTTTACCGTCAATCATAGGGAAGCATCTGCCAATTCTTTGTATATGTACCGCCGTGGCGTGTTCCGGAGTGACTGCCACTAGGTGGATAGTAAGCAGCTTCATGTCCGGACTCACGTTGATACTTACGGTCGAGGATATTGCCGGCAAAGGCTCCGTTATTGTTTTTACCATCATCATCGGTCAAATTGGCATTTCGTGTATCACCGGCTTGGAATACGACGTAGAATCCGAAACCTGGTTCGCTTTGCCGTTCAAATCTTTACTTCTAATAAAGAGATTATAGGTTCCTAGGTTGATTACTGCGCGGGCAGCATCCATTGCCGTTTTCCAACGTTCTTTATCATAAGAGGGATAGCCTACTAATTCTTTGGTATCAGTAGGAGCGAAATCACTTCCATTGAATAATGGACTAGCTGCATAGAGGCAGACACGGGCTTTAAGACCCAATGCCGCTGCCGATGAGGCGCGACCGTTTTCTTGACCTGTTCGTCGCACGGGAAGTACATTGAGTTGAACGATAGAGTCACATTGATGGGACACATACTCTACACATTCCGCCCATGTGTTGCGCGAGGTTTTCATTGTCGAAGTAGCATCATACACGTTATTACCGATAATAGGTACACCACCGTAGTGTTTCATCAGAATGAAGTAGTACCAGGCACGCAAGAAAAGTGCTTCGGATATGTATTGAGCTTTCCGGCTCTGTACCATCGGTGATCGGTCGATGTTGGCAAGGAATACGTTACATCGGCGAATGTTAGTGTAGCATTTCGACCATGCATCATCACTCACCGTAACCGGATTAACCGTACCGGTAGCAAACATCATGTTTGTCCAGATGGTTGACGAAGGATAAATTCAGCTTCGTCACAAGCGCTTTGCAGCCCACCACCATTAGCCAAAAGGTATGTCCATCGGTTGTAGTTGATATCAAACCCGATATCGGTATAAATTCCGGTCAGGAAGTTGGCGGTATACGTACTATCTGCAAAAACGGTCTCACGATTCAAATCCGAAGTTTGGGTTTGATCGAGGAAACTGTCATTACAGGACGCAACTGTTCCTAAAAATAGGAGTAGCATTAATGATTCCATGTACAATTTCATAGTAAAACTTATAAAATTAAAATTAAACAATTTAAAGCCAATAAGCCGAGACTAATTCACGACTTGAATTTGTATTAAGACGATTGACAAGATATACACCACTAAACACAATATTTTTTTTCACGTATTATTATTCAGTAAAAGGTCATTGTATTATTCGAGCAATGATAGTAAATCAAATACATCTAAAGAAAGAGTTATCCGAATTAGTGGTTTTTCATTCCTGAATCGTCTTTATCCTAAACTCTAATAGTATAACATTATGAGACGCATCTTTTTGTCAACCTTTATGGCTTGTATTATCGGCTTTACAGGTGCAGAAACAAATTAAATAATCTTAAATATCTTATTAAACATGAAACCAATTCATCTTATCCTAAGTATCGCACTCCTCGCCGGAGGAGCATGTGGTGACCAGCAAGAACCTTATTACGGCAATTCAGAAGTGAAGATGCTCAAATTGATTCCGAATGGAATCTCGAACTAATGCCAAATCGATCAGGACAATATTGGAAAGTGTTCGTCTACAAAGACTTGAAATACAATGCCCTTTTCACTCGGTCGTTGGGCTGGAATGGAGGAGACGGTGTGTTCACCACTGGTTTGCCTGACGGGAATATATTTTGGTCGTTCAATGATAGCTTCTATGGCGTAATCAATGAAAATCGTTCACGAGGTAATTGTAGTTTCCCTCGTAACAGTATTATGGTACAAACACCTGGTGAGAAGGATGAAAATCTTGTTTGGTTAGCTGATTACGTACAAACTAACGATCCTAATGCGGATAGATACTATCAGGTACGTACTCACATTCGTCATCCGAAAGCTACACTATCGGATGAAAAAATACAAGCTGGAGAAATCGATCAGGATTATCTTTATTGGGCAGGAGATGCTACGATATATAACAATCAGATGCAAATGTTGTGGGGAGCCGTTGATAATACCGATCCGAACAACCTGATGCGCCGCTTCGGTACTTGCTTGGCTACTTATAGCTTGGAAGGAAAGCCGGGTGATGCTACTTATATGAAACTTATGAGTCGTAATGATAATTTTAACGACCACACTTTAGGTTATGGCGACACTATGTGGGAAGACGAAGACGGACATATCTATCTTTACACAACTTCCAATTATAAGGTGGCTGTGGCACGTACCGCTACACGCGACCTTGGCAGCCAGTGGGAATATTATGTGGCCGATCCGCAAGGACATTTCTCGTGGACAACGCAGTACCCCTCAACCCAAGATGCTGAAAACTCTACAATTATCCCTTTGGAAAGTGCATGCTCTATGCCTTGGGTATTTAAAAAAAGGTGATACCTATTACATGATTGGACAATCCATGTGGTTCGGGAGAGACGTGCTGATGTTCCGTAGTAAGCACCCTTATGGGCCGTTTGTCGACCAAAAGACTCTCTTTACATTGCCCGAATTTCTTGATAAGATTGGAGAACAACGTTATCAACATGTTTATATGGTAAATATTCATCCGGCTTTATCACGTACCGGTGAATTGGTGATCTCTACCAATACAGACTGTTCCAACTTTTGGGATAATTTCAATGCACCGGGTAGTGCTGACTTCTATCGTCCTTATTTCTACCGTGTATTTAATTGGGAATCATTGTACGATAACGATGCTCCACTTGAGTAAAAGGATTTACTATCTCTGGCGTTGATCATAAGTTTCACTGGGCTGATGCTGTGATTGATGGTAATTCCATCATCGTCTCATCTCCTTAAGGTAATAAATAGATATAGTTGTTTCGATTTGCCAAGTGAAATAGATGTAACACATAAAAAAATAACCATGAACAAGCTCATTTATTTAGTGATCTTCTCTTTCTTATCAACAGGTATATATGCCCAAATGAAAGACCTTGTGCAATATGTCAATACACTGCAAGGTACCGACTCTCATTTCGGATTAAGTTATGGAAATACATACCCTACTACCGGTATGCCTTATGCCATGCATACGTGGTCTGCCCAAACAGGGAAAAATGGAGAAGGCTGGAAATATCAATATGCGGTAGATAATATCAGAGGATTCTGCCAGTCTCACCAATGCAGTCCGTGGATGAGTGATTATGCAGTGTATTCTTTTATGCCGATGGTGGGGAAATTAGTTGTAAATCAGGAGATGCGGGCAACGAAGTTCAGCATGATAATGAAATGGCCAAGCCGCATTATTATAAAGTGATGCTGGATAATGGAATTACAACCGAGATGGCTCCAACTACTCGTGGTGTACATTTACGCTTTTCTTATCCCTCTACCGAAGACGCCTATCTGGTAATTGACGGATATACAGATATGAGTGAAATCAAGATTGATCCGGCTAAGAGACAAATCTCCGGTTGGGTGAATAACCAACGTTTGTTAAATAACTCTAAGACATTCCGTAGTTATTTTGTAGTGCAGTTCGATAAAGCATTTGAGGATTATGGTATGTGGGAAAATCAGAAAGATGAGATTTATCCTAAAAAGTTGGAAGGAGAAGGCAAAGGCTATGGTGCTTATATCAAATTTAAGAAAGGATCGAAAGTACAGGCAAAGGCTGCCTCTTCCTATATCAGCGCAGAGCAGGCTGTGATTACACTGAACGACGAACTGGGTAAAGATAAGAATTTGGAAGCCACCAAAATACGTGGACATAAAACGTGGAATGAATTATTGAACAGAATCCAGGTAGAAGGTGGAACAGACGAACAAATGAAAACTTTCTACTCCTGCATGTTCCGTGCCAATCTCTTCTCACGCAAATTCTATGAACGTAAAGCGAACGGAGAACCTTATTATTATAGTCCTTATGACGGTAAAGTATATGACGGATATATGTATACCGATAATGGTTTCTGGGACACTTTCCGTTCTCAATTTCCATTAACTAATATTCTTCATCCTACTATGCAGGGACGTTACATGAATGCCTTGCTTGCCGCACAAGAACAATGCGGATGGTTACCTGCTTGGTCAGCACCCGGAGAAACAGGAGGAATGTTGGGTAATCACTCCATTTCATTATTGGCAGATGCGTGGGCAAAAGGGATTCGGACTTTTGATCCGGAGAAAGCTCTGAAAGCCTACGCACACGAAGCCATGAATAAAGGTCCTTGGGGAGGTGCCAACGGACGTGGTTTCTGGAAAGAATATTTTGAACTGGGATATGTTCCTTATCCGGAATCAATGGGATCGAGTGCACAGACAATGGAATATGCATACGATGATTTCTGTGGCTACCAACTGGCTAAAATGACCGGAAACAAACATTATCAGGAAGTCTTTGCCCGTCAGATGTATAATTATAAAAACGTATTCGATCCGTCTATCGGTTTTATGCGTGGAAAAGGCGTCGATGGTAAATGGCAGGAACCGTTTGACCCGTTGGAGTGGGGTGGACCTTTCTGCGAAGGTAATGCCTGGCATTATACCTGGTCCGTATTCCATGATGTAGAAGGATTAATAAACTTGTTCGGAAGCGACCAAAGATTTACGACCAAAATGGATTCGGTATTCGCCCTTCCCAGCACTATTAAACCGGGAACTTACGGAGGAGTGATCCATGAAATGAAAGAAATGGAATTGGCGGGTATGGGACAATATGCACACGGCAATCAGCCGATTCAGCACATGCCTTATTTGTATAGCTATGCCGGCCAGCCATGGAAAACACAGTATTGGGTACGTCAGATCGTTGAAAGATTGTATAATTCCACAGAAAGAGGATATCCGGGAGACGAAGACCAAGGTGGTATGTCATCATGGTATATCTTGAGTTCATTAGGTATTTATGCCGTTTGTCCGGGTACGGATGAGTATGTAATTGGTAGCCCGTTATTTAAGAAAGCTACTATAACGATGGAAAACGGCAATAAATTCGTGATTGAAGCGAACAACAATAGTAAAGAGAATCTCTATATCCAGTCTGCTACCTTAAATGGATGTGTGTTGGATAAGAATTTTATCAGATACGACGATATAGCAGACGGAGGAATTATCCGTTTTGAAATGGGAAGTCAACCGAATAAAGAACGATGTACGTCGAAGTATGCTGCTCCTTTCTCATTGTCGAAAGAATAAGAAACTAAAAAGATATAAGAAGAATACAGTATGAAAAATAAAATTTTAACAGGTTTATTATTGGTTTGATTGGAGGGTGGGGGAGTCTCTCGGCGCAGAACGTCGGGAGTAATTATGCCCGTCAGGTAAATACCCTAATAGGAACGAAGGGCGTAGGTTTGACTTCGGGATATCTTTATCCCGGAGCCACCTATCCATACGGAATGGTGCAGTTCACCCCCTCTTATTTTTCCAAACGTTCCGGCTTCGTCATCAATCAGTTGAGTGGTGGCGGTTGCGAGCACATGGGCAACTTTCCCACTTTTCCGGTAAAAGGTAAACTGAAGATGTCTCCGGACAATATTCTCAATTACCGTATCAATATTTCTGAAGAAAAAGGACATGCCGGTTATTATGAAGCAAAGGTGCAGGAAGATATTCATGCAAAACTGACAGTAACCGAAAGAACCGGTATGGCGAGTTATGAATATCCGGCAGATCAGCAATATGGTACGGTAATTATCGGTGGAGGCATTTCCGCAACTCCGATAGAGCAGGCCGCCATCGTTATTACTGCACCGAATAAGTGTGAAGGATATGCAGAAGGCGGTAATTTCTGTGGACTCCGTACACCGTATAAAGTCTATTTTGTAGCAGAGTTTGATACGGATGCGTTGGAATCGGGAACATGGAAAAGAGATGAACTGAAGCCGAACACGACTTTTGCTGAAGGAGAATACTCCGGAGTCTATTTTACTTTTGATGTAAATAAGAAGAAAAATATCCAATATAAGATTGGGGTTTCTTATGTATCAGTAGAAAATGCACGCGAGAATCTGAAAGCGGAGAATACCGGATGGGATTTCCTGCAGATTCAGAATCAGGCAGAATCCAAATGGAATCATTATTTGGGTAAGATTGAAGTAGAAGGAACCAATCCGGATCGTACCACTCAATTTTATACTCATCTGTATCGTTCATTCATTCACCCGAATGTATGCAGCGATGTGAACGGAGAATACATGGGAGCTGACTTCAGAGTGCATAAATCCCGTTCCAAGCACTATACTTCTTTTAGCAACTGGGATACCTATCGTACACAGATTCAACTATTATCAATCCTTGATCCTGAAGTAGCCTCTGATATTGTTATTTCTCACCAATTGTTTGCCGAAGAAGCTGGTGGTGCTTTCCCGCGTTGGGTGATGGCTAATATAGAGACCGGCGTGATGCAAGGAGATCCGACTCCTATCCTGATATCCAATGCTTACGCTTTTGGTGCTCGCAATTATGACCCGAAACCGATTTTCAAAACCATGAGAAAAGGAGCGGAAGAACCGGGAGCAATGTCACAGGAGGTTGAGGCTCGTCCGGGCCTGAAACAGTATTTGGATAAAGGATATTACAACGCTTCTATACAATTGGAATATACTTCCGCTGATTTTGCAATCGCACAATTTGCCTTACATGCCGTAGGAGATGAGTTTGCAAGCTGGCGTTATTTCCATTTTGCACGTTCATGGAAGAATCTGTATAACCCGGAAACCGGATGGTTGCAATCACGCAATCCCGATGGTTCGTGGAAACCACTGACTGAAGATTTCCGTGAATCGACCTATAAGAATTATTTCTGGATGGTGCCATACGACATTGCCGGTCTGATAGAAATCATTGGAGGCAAAGCAGCGGCAGAAAAACGCCTGGATGAATTCTTTACTCGTCTGGATGCCGGCTATAATGATGCCTGGTTCGCTTCCGGCAATGAACCGAGCTTTCACATTCCCTGGATATACAACTGGGTCGGAACTCCCTATAAAGCACAGGAGATTATTAACCGTGTATTGAATGAACAGTATTCAAGTAAAATTGATGGTTTGCCGGGCAATGATGATTTAGGGACGATGGGCGCCTGGTATGTGTTCGCTTGTATCGGTCTTTATCCCGAAATACCGGGAGTGGGAGGCTTTACGGTGAACACTCCGATATTCTCATCCGTGAAAGTTCATTTAAAGAAAGGGGATATGGTGATAAAAGGCGGTTCGGAAAAGAATATTTATATCAAGTCCATGAAGCTAAACGGTAAACCGTATGACAGTACATGGATCGATTGGGATCAACTGAATAATGGGGCTACGATAGAATACACTACCTCGTCCAAGCCTGACGTGAAGTGGGGAACTAAAGTGACGCCTCCCTCTTTTCCTTAAAGCAAATCAACGAGGTATATGAATTTATGATATAAGATAATTTTGTAAGAGACTTATTTATAACATCAAACGTAGAAAATGAAAAGAAAACTACAAAACAATAGCTTATCTACTGATGGCTGCCGCATTAATCACTTCCTGTGGCGAGAAGAAGCAAACAGCAGAGTTCCCGGATTGGGCGTGGGCAGATTTCCAGCGTCCGGAAGGTATTAATCCGATTATTTCTCCTGACACTACTACCTTTTTCTATTGTCCGATGAGACAGGATTCAGTAGCATGGGAAGCGAGTGATACGTTTAATCCCGCTGCTACTGTTTATGATGGGAAAGTAGTAGTCCTCTACCGGGCTGAAGATAACTCGGCAACCGGTATCGGATCACGTACCTCCCGTCTGGGATATGCCTCTTCTGACGACGGACTACACTTCAAACGAATGTCCGTACCTGTATTTTATCCGGCAGACGACAGTCAGAAAGAACTGGAAAATCCCGGCGGTTGCGAAGACCCACGTGTTGCTGTAACAGAAGACGGGCTTTACGTAATGCATTACACACAATGGAACCGCAAACAGGCGCGTTTGGCAGTGGCCACCTCGCGCGATCTTCAAACGTGGGAAAAACATGGACCGGCTTTCGCAAAAGCATATAACGGAAGATTCATAGATGAATTTTCCAAATCTGCCTCTATCGTAACCCAATTAATCGACGGCAAACAAGTGATTGCCAAGATTGATGGCAAATACTGGATGTACTGGGGAGAAAAGTTTGTGAATGTAGCCACTTCCACAGACCTTGTCAACTGGGAACCGATGTTGGATGAAAATGGAGAATTCCTGAAAGTGATGACTCCCCGCTCAGGTAAGTTCGACAGTGACCTGACCGAATGTGGTCCTCCTGCCATCCTGACTGACAAAGGAATCCTTTTATTTTATAACGCAAAAATAAATCGGGCGCAGAAGGAGACACACTGTATACAGCCAACTCTTATTGCGCCGGACAAGCCTTATTTGATGCCAAAGATCCTACTAAACTAATCGATCGCTTGGATAAACCTTTCTATATTCCCGAATCAGACTTGAGAAGAGCGGACAATATCCAGCCGGAACCGTATTTATAGAAGGACTTGTATTCCACAATCAGAAATGGTTCTTATATTATGGCTGTGCCGATTCACGCGTGGCAGTTGCCGTATATGATCCTCTCAAAAAATAAAGAAAACGTTCATAATGAAAATAACAGTTTATAAAATAGAAATTAAGACATGAAAAAACTTTTTGTATTGATTGCAGCGGCTTGTATGACATGTACTGCTGCGTTTGCACAAACTGTGAAACCTTTTAAGGAGGGTGAGAGAGCAGTGTTTCTGGGAAATAGTATAACGGATGGTGGTCATTACCATTCATACATCTGGTTGTATTATATGACCCGCTTTCCAGATATGCCTATCCGTGTTTTCAACGGTGGTATTGGTGGAGATACAGCCTATGATATGAACAAACGTCTGGATGGTGATATTTTTGCGATGAAACCTTCCGTGTTGATGGTTACTTTTGGTATGAATGATTCCGGATATTTTGAATATAACGGTGATAAGCCCAAAGAATTCGGTGAGCAGAAATATCAGGAAAGTATAAAGAATTACCAGCAGATGGAGAAACGTTTTAAAGATCTTCCTGATACCCGTATCGTGATGGTCGGAACTTCTCCGTATGATGAAACCGTACAACTCAAAGAGAATACACCGTTCAAGACAAAGAATGAAACCATCAAACGGCTTGTTGAATATCAGAAAGAATCGGCAGCTAAGAATAATTGGGAATTTACCGATTTAAATGCTCCTATGACAGCTATTAATCAGCAATATCAGCAGAAAGATCCTACCTTTACCCTTTGTGGCAGTGACCGTATTCATCCCGATAACGACGGGCACATGGTGATGGCCTATCTTTTCCTGAAAGCCCAGGGATTTGTAGGTAAAGAAGTAGCGGATATGGAGATTAATGCTAATAAAAAACAAGCCGTTAAGTCGGAAAATTGTACCGTTTCAAATATAAAGAAGAACGGAAAAGATTTGAGTTTTGACTATTTGGCAGAAGCTCTTCCTTATCCTTTAGATACTATTGCTCGTGGTTGGGGACAGAAAAAGAGCCAGGCAGAAGTGCTGAAAGTTGTTCCTTTTATGGAAGAGATGAACCGTGAAACGTTGAAAGTAACAGGACTGAAAGGCAATTATAAGTTGTTGATAGACGATGAAGAAATTGGAACCTGGAGTGGAGATGAACTGGCAAAGGGCATTAATCTTGCTGCTGAATCCAAAACTCCCCAATACCAACAAGCATTGACGGTGATGCACCTGAATGAATATCGTTGGGAAATTGAAAGAACATTCAGAGAATATGCGTGGTGTGAATTCGGCTTTTTCCAGCAAAAGGGATTGCTGTATGCTGACGACAGAAAAGCGATCGAGGTGATGGATGAAACTTGGATAAAACGTTTGGTTGAAGGGACGTCGTGATATGTATTCAAAGATGATGTTTGAAGCTGTCCGTGATGCTCGCCAACAGGAAATGGATGTTCTTATCAATAAGATTTATGAAATAAATAAGCCTGTTGTAAGAAAGATTTTACTTAGAAAGATATGATGTGATAACAGCGTAAAAATACGATAGAATACTCACCGTAATGAGAAAGAATTCTCACTATAATGAGAACTTTTTCTCATTTGCATGAGTATTTTTCTCATTACAGTGAGTATCGTTGAGAATATATGAATAGATAAGTACTCTTTGTAATAGCTTGATAATGTATGTCTTATTGTAGCTTTTGCATTAAAGAGACTACCTTTATTGAATTCTTAATTCTTTTTCCAGAAATCGGAAGTGAAAAGTAGTAATACTGTAAACAATTCCAAACGTCCCAAGAGCATTAAAAAAGAAAGCAGCCATTTGGCGGCATCAGGCAATTGACTCCATGAAAAAGCCGGGCCGCATGTACCGAGTCCCGGTCCCATATTACCCATACTTGAGATAACCGTTCCGATTGATTCCAGAAAACCGACTCCCAGCCCCATCATGATAAGTATGCTGATGATAGCGATGACTGCATATAAAAAAGTAAAGGCCAATACTGTAGACTGGATGGAAGGAGAAATAACCTGTTTGTTAACTCGCACCGGGAGCACGGCATTAGGGTGAAGAATATGTTTGAATTCGTTTTTCACAACCTGAAACAGGATAACCATACGAATACATTTTATACCTCCTGTTGTACTGCCGGCACAGGCTCCGATTATCATCACTATTAGAAGGCATCCCCAAAGGATAGAAGGCCAAAGCATATAATCGGCTGTGGCAAATCCCGTAGAAGTTTGCAAGGAAATCACTTGGAAAAGAGATTTACGGAACGCTTCTTCTATCTCCATAGAAGAAGTCTGATGAAGCCAGACTGCAATAAATATAGTAAAGAAAGAGACACACCAGAAATAGAACTTTAGCTCTGCATCATGAATGAACTTCTTTATTTTTCCATTGAACATCAACAGTAATAGCGTGAAGTTGATGCCCGAAAGAAACATGAAAATAGAGATTACATAATCTATATAGGGTGAGTGATAATATTCGATACTTGCTTGTTTGGTAGAAAATCCGCCAGTGCTGGTTGTCGTGAAAGCATGGCATATACTGTCAAACACACTCATACCTCCAAATACTAATAAGACAATCAATGTTCCTGTCATTCCGGCATAAATACCCCAAATCCATTTGGCAGTGATACCAATACGGGGATGCACTTTGTCATGAGTAGGACCGCTGGCTTCTGCTGCGAACACCTGAATTCCACCCACACCGAAAATCGGTAGAACGGCAATGGTGAAGAATACAATACCCAAACCGCCTATCCATTGCGTCATAGCCCGCCAAAAAAGTATTCCATGAGGCATTGACTCTATATTATTCAAGATGGTGGCACCCGTACTGCTGAACCCGGACATCGTTTCAAAAAATGCATCCGTAACACTTGGAATATACCCTCCTATATAATAAGGTAACATTCCGAAAAGGGAAAAGGTGACCCATGCTACACTGACTATGACATATCCATCACGGCGATTCAGGGATTTCACTGCGTCTTTCCCGATGGCGAGCAACAGAATACCGATGCTAGTGGTAATAGCCGATGAAACCAGAAAACTCTGCAAGTCATTCTCCTTATAAAAAAGAGAAACACCCCCACAACATAATAGCATAACTGTTTCTATCAGAAGCAGAAAACCCAGAATCCGGAATATCATCTTCGAGTTAATCATATACAAGTATTTGTTAATACTTAGTTAAAGAACTTCTCAATCTTTTTAATCATCATGCTTAGGCAGAATACGACTACATGGTCGCCGGGGCGGATTTGCGTATCACCTGTCACCAGGATACCTTCTCCGTTACGGATCATTCCTCCGATGGTGGTGCCTTTGGGAAGTCCCAGGTCTTTAATCAGGTGTTTGGTTATTTTGGCCCCTTCCGGTACGGTGAATTCTGCAACGTCCGCATTGGCAAAAGTCAGGCATTTCACATTAGACACGTCGGCGTCCAGCATCATTTGGTAGATATGGCTGGCAGCAATCATTTTTTTTATTGATAACTGTGCCGATGTCAAGACTCTCTGCCATACCGATATAGTCGATGTTCTCCACTTCTGCCACCGTCTTTTCCACTCCCATACGTTTGGCGGCGAGACAGGCCAGGATATTCGTTTCCGAGTTGCCGGTCAAGGCTACAAATGCTTCGGTATTCTTTAGCCCTTCTTCGATAAGCAGGTCCATGTCGCGACCGTCTCCGTTGATAATCATTGTTTTGTCATCCAGTAGCTCTGTCAGGCGGTTGCAACGGTTCAGGTCATTATCCACTATTTTCACCTGCATATAGTCCGGTACATATTGTGCGGTACGGACTGCGATACGGCTACCTCCCATAATCATTACATTGCGTACGTCGCATAGTCTTCTTTGCCGGCTATCTTACGTATATAAGGAATGTATTTGCGGGTAGTGGTGAAATAAACAATATCATGCAATTTAATAACATCGTCTCCGCGAGGGATAATCGTTTCCGTTCCGCGTTTGATGGCTACTACATGGTAAGGAATGTTGGGACCGCCTAATTGGTGCAGCGGTATATTCAGGATTTCAGCCTTTTCGCGCATCTTCGTACCAATCAGAACCAGCGAACCTCCACAGAATTCCCACCATTGGCGTACCCAGCTCATGCGCATGGAAGATACGATTTCTTTAGCAGCCAGCATTTCCGGGTAAATCAGCGAATCTACTCCCAGCTTCTGGAAAAACTCTTTATTTTGGGTAGAAGATATTCATAGTTGTCGATACGCGCCACTGTCTTTTTGGCTCCCAGGTTGGTGGCCAGCATACAGGCAGTCATGTTGCGGCTTTCGTCCGGTGTGACTGCGATAAACAGGTCGGCTTCTTTGACGCCCACTTCTTTCAATCCGGAGATGGAAGAAGGAGAAGCGGCAACAGTCAGCAAGTCAAAGTTGGCGCTAAGAGCACTTAGTTTCTCTTCGTCATCATCCATCAAGATAATATCTTGCTTTTCGCGCGATAACAGTTTGGCCAATGGGTGCCTACGTTGCCGGCACCGGCAATAATAATCTTCATGTCAATTGATAAATTCTTTTATTTTAGTCAGAATCCCTTCTTCATCCATGCCGCACAGTTGGTATAGTTCGGCGACTGCCCCATGTTCTACAAATATATTAGGGATACCGATACGCTTCACGGTCGGTTTGTATTCGTTGTCTGCCATAAATTCGAGGACAGCGCTACCCATACCGCCTTTGATAATTCCGTCTTCGATGGTCAGGATACGTTGGAATTTGCGTCCTGCCTCATGCAACAACTCTTCATCCAGCGGTTTCAGGAATCGTAAATCGTAATGGGCGATGGACAGACCTAAATCTGCTTCTGCCGGGTGATGGCACGGGTGGCTACGTTTCCTATCGGTCCGATAGTAATCACTGCAAGGTCGCTACCCTCTTTCAGTTTCCGTCCTTTCCTACCGGAATTTCTTCCAGCGGACATTTCCAGTCTACCAGTACACCGCGTCCACGGGGGTAGCGGATCACGAACGGTCCCTTGTCCGGCAATTGTGCCGTATACATCAGGCGACGTAATTCGTGTTCGTCCATGGGGGAACTGATAGTCAGATTAGGGATCGGGCGTAAACATGCCATATCAAAAGCTCCGTGGTGAGTAGGACCGTCTTCGCCAACCAGTCCGGCGCGGTCGAGACACAAAACAACAGGAAGATTCTGAATCGCTACGTCGTGGATGATATTATCATGCGCCCGTTGCATAAAAGAAGAATAGATATTGCAGAACGGTTGCAGTCCGTCTTTAGCCATCCCTCCGGAGAAGGTAACCGCATGTCCTTCGGCAATGCCGACATCGAAAGCGCGTTTCGGCATTTTCTCCATCAGTATATTCATCGAACAGCCGCTGGGCATGGCGGGAGTGACACCGACAATCTTCGGGTTGGCTTCGGCAAGTTCCACCAGTGTATTTCCGAATACGTCCTGGAAAAGCGGGGGCATTCCTTCGGTGTTGGCAATGAAACGTTCGCCGGTGACGGGATCGAATTTGCCGGGAGCATGCCATTCGGTAGCGTGTTTCTCTGCCGGACCGAATCCTTTTCCTTTGATAGTGTGCAGGTGCAGGATTTTAGGTCCTTGCATATCTTTGATATCACGTAATACTCTTGCCAGGTTCTTTACGTCGTGTCCGTCTATCGGACCGAAGTAACGGATATTCATCCCTTCAAAAATATTCTGTTGCTGTGCCGCCATTGATTTCAGGCTATTTCCGAAACGGATGAGTGCTTTGCGGCGTTCTTCGTTTAAAATGCCAAGCTTGAACAGCATGCGCGAGAGCTTGAAACGTAGCTGATTATAGCGGTTGGAAGTCGTTAAGTTGAAAAGATACTGCTTCATGCCTCCTACGCTGCGGTCGATTGCCATATCATTGTCATTCAGGATAATGAGCAGGTTGTTCGACGTGGCAGATGCGTTGTTCAGTCCTTCAAAAGCCAGTCCGCCACTCATTGATCCGTCGCCGATAATGGCTACTACATGGCGTTTGGCGTCTCCTTTCCGGGCGGCTGCGACAGCCATACCGAGAGCGGCAGAAATAGAATTGGAAGCGTGTCCGCACGTGAAAGTATCATATTCGCTTTCTTCCGGAGATGGGAAAGGGCGGATTCCTCCGAGTTTCCTGTTTGTGGAAAATGCTTCACGGCGTCCTGTCAGAATTTTGTGGCCGTATGCCTGATGTCCCACGTCCCATACAATACGGTCGTATGGTGTATTGTAGACGTAGTGCAGAGCTACGGTTAGTTCCACGGTTCCCAGGCTGGCGGCGAAGTGTCCGGGGTTGCAGCAGAGTTCTTTAATAATGTCTTGCCTTAGTTCACCGCATACTTCCGGCAGTTGCTCTACGGTTAGTTTACGTAGGTCTTCGGGGTAATTGATGGAGTTTAACAAGTTATATGTTGGTTCACTATTCATGATTCTAGGAAATTTAGTGCAAAATACGAAAAGAAAGTATATTCGACCTCCTTTTCGGCGAAAAACTTATTTTGTTTCCTACTGTCTAATCAGTCTGTAGTACCAATAATAAATGAATAAATGAGAGTAGGTTAACTATCCAGTTAATCTAAATGGTTACTTTTTATCAATGAACTAATCATTTTACATGTATGTCTTCTTGTTTTATTCCTTTAAATAATGGTTGGCACTCTTTGGCTATTTCATCCAATAATTGATTAGAAATATTCATTGATAGCTGATTTGTATGAATGAAATATTGTTCCAGTTCCAGTCGGTATCTATGATACTAAATAAATCAACTCCTTGTATGGATAGTATTCCGTTTTGGTTATCTGCTTTTAGGCTAACTTGTATGTTATTCATATTATGGATAATTATATTTTGCAGTTTGTTGGTTTGATTATCAGATAAAGACAAAGATAAGAAAGTTCTTTTGCTTCTCCAATTATTTGTCATATCTTTATTGTACTTTTGCTTCGAGAAAAAGTTTAAAAAACAATATATTCAATAGATGTCTATTAATGAACTTATAAACCAGTCTGAAGGTCGGCGTTTAGAATTTAAAGGTGAGCTTCCTACAAATTCTGATTTAGCAAAAACTGTAGTGGCTTTTGCCAATGATGCGGGAGGTGAAATTTATATAGGTATCAATGATAACCCGCGACAGATAATAGGGTTGTCCGAAGAAGAATTACCTCGTATTGAAGAGCAAATTAGTAATTTAATATATGATAGATGTTATCCGATTATATTACCTGAAGTCTCTTTTTTAACTATAGAGGACAAACACCTTATTAAAGTGTGTATTTATCGTGGAAGTATGCCCCCTTACTATCTTAAGATAAAGGGAAGCTGAAAGGAACTTATATTAGGGTTGGTTCAACCAATAAACTAGCTGATGAAACAATTATTGCAGAGTTAGAGCGGAGACGGAGAAATATTTCTTTTGATAGTGAGGTTGTCATGGATAAGTCCGCAGATGAATTGGATATAAGTGGGTTTAAGTTACTCTACAAAGAGAAAACAGGTGAAGATTTAAATATTCAAGTACTTCGTAAACTGGAATTGGTTAAGACTGAACAGGATAAAGAATATCCTACAAAAGCTTTACTTCTATTTTCGGATGATAATTTGCGTAATTCTATGTTTCCGAATGCCAAAGTTGAATGTGCCCGTTTCAAAGGGACAGGAACGGAAGAGTTTTTAGATCAAAAAAGCATTATTGTCCACATTGGGTTACAGGCGGAAGAAACTTATAACTTTGTACTTCGGCATATTAATAAAGCAGCAAATATAGAGGGAGTATATACGGTTTCACGTTGGGAGTATCCAGTGAAGGCAATAAGGGAGATTATCCGTAATGCGATTGTACATAGAGATTATTCTCTGACAGGAAAAGATGTCAAAGTTGCCATATATGATGATATGGTTGAGATCACAAGTCCTGGTCTTTTACCACCCTCTATTGATTATTCGGCAATGGAGAGCCGCCAATCAGATGCAAGAAATAAAGTAATAGCTCCTGTGTTTAAAAGACTTGGCATCATTGACCAATGGGGTAATGGATTGAAAATGGTGGCTGAAGAAATGAAATCTTATCCTGAAATTGATTTATGTTGGAAGGAGGTTGGTTTGTCTTTTCAAGTACAGTTTATTAAAAAGAACTATCAGGAGAATATAAATATGGAAGATAGTGCCGATAATGAACGAAGACCGGCTCAATATACTACCCAACATACTACCCAACATACTACCCAATCTACTACCCAATACACTACCCAGAAATTAACAGAAGCCCAAAATATGATTTTAAGTTATCTAAGAGAACATCCGGAGGCCACACGGCGGATTTAAATAGTCATATTGAAGGTATAACAGTCGATGGTATAAAATATAACTTGGCACGTTACAGGAGTTGGGCTTATTAAAACGCGTAGGAAGCAAACGATATGGGTATTGGGTAGTGCTTGGAGAATAGTTTGAAATTTTTAAAGAGAAAATAATATGGATTTCCGTACACAAATAGAGTTACCTGTTGGTTTACCGCCTATTACTCATGCCGGACAAATACTCATGATGGGATCTTGCTTTGTCCAAAATGTAGGGAATTTTTTGAAAGATGCCAAATTTCAATTAGATTTGAATCCTTTTGGTATTCTTTACAACCCTTCTTCTCTTTCTGCTGTTCTGATTGAAATCTTAAAAAGAAAAGTATATAAGAAGGGTGACTTGTTTTTCCATAATGACCTTTGGCATAGTCCTATGCATCATGGTCTTTTTTCTGGACCTACCTTGGAAAGTACATTGCAGAATATCAATATTCGGCTGTTACAAGTTCATCAGGCTATGCAAAAACTTGACTGGCTGATGTTGACTTTTGGAACTGCTTATGTTTATGAGCAGAAAGAAACGGGAAAGGTAGTGTCTAACTGTCATAAACTGCCTGAGAATAAATTTAATCGTAGGCTTCTGTCTGTTGAAGAAATTGTAGAAGATTATACAGCACTCATCACCGAAATGGCCGCCCGGAATCCGGATCTAAAATGGCTGTTTACAGTCAGCCCGATCCGTCATATACGCGACGGGATGCACGCCAACCAGTTAAGCAAATCGACTCTGCTACTCGCCATCGACCGATTGCAACAACTGTTCCCGGAACGAGTGTTCTATTTCCCCTCTTATGAAATCATATTGGACGAATTACGTGATTATCGCTTCTATGCCGACGATATGTTGCATCCGTCTCCTCTGGCGATTCGTTACCTGTGGGAACGCTTCTCCGAAACCTTCTTTTCTCCTGAAACAAAGCAGGTTATCGTAGCTGTGCAAGACATCCGCCGGGACTTGGCGCACAAACCCTTTCATCCCGAGTCAGAAGCGTATCAACGCTTTTTAGGACAAATAGTGTTAAAAATAGAACGACTTATTGGAAAATACCCGTACTTAGATTTTCAAAAAGAAACAGAACTATGTCATATGCGATTGAATCCATAGCCAAAAGTATCGGTGCCCGCCGTGTGGGCAAACATAAAGCGACTATTGATTGGCTGCTAACAGACAGCCGCTCTTTGAGTTTTCCGGAAGAAACTCTTTTTTTGCTTTAACTACCAAACGAAACAGCGGAGCCGTTATATCCCCGATTTATATGACCGGGGCGTACGTAATTTTGTAATTACGGAAGAAGACTTTAAAGAAGTTGAGAATGGAGAGTTGAGAGTTGAGAGTTCTATGCAGCATGATGGTGCGCAGCCCACTCTCAATTCTCAACTCTCAACTCTCAACTTCCTCATCGTTCCCAATCCTCTGAAAGCTTTGCAGAAGCTTGCCGAAACACATCGTGATAAATTTAAGATCCCTGTGATCGGTATCACCGGCAGTAATGGAAAAACCATTGTGAAGGAGTGGTTGCACCAGTTGCTTAGCCCGGATCGTTGCATCGTTCGTTCTCCACGCAGTTATAATTCGCAGATCGGAGTCCCACTTTCTGTGTGGCAACTTTCTGAAGAAGCCGAACTGGGTATTTTCGAAGCCGGCATTTCCGAGATGGGGGAGATGGGAGCTTTGAAACGAATGATTAAGCCTACTATTGGTATTCTGACCAATATCGGTGGTGCCCATCAGGAAAACTTCTTCTCCTTGCAGGAGAAATGCATGGAAAAGCTGACGCTTTTCAAAGACTGTGATGTCGTGATTTACAATGGTGATAACGAGTTAATCAGTAATTGTGTCGCAAAATCAATGCTGACGGCACGTGAGATTGCTTGGAGCCGTACCGACATTGAACGCCCGTTGTATATCAGCCGTGTGACCAAGAAAGAAGATCATACCGTTATATCTTATCGTTATCTGGAGATGGATAATACTTTCTGTATCCCTTTCATCGATGACGCTTCCATTGAAAATGCACTGAATTGTCTGGCAGCTTGTCTTTACCTGATGACACCTGCGACAGATAACCGAGCGGATGGCCCGTCTCGAACCGATTGCCATGCGTCTGGAGGTGAAAGAGGGGAAGAATAACTGTGTACTGATTAATGATAGCTACAATTCAGACCTGGCATCATTGGATATTGCTCTCGATTCCTTGTACGCCGCTCGGAAAAGAAAGGTTGAAACGGACGCTTATCCTGTCGGATATACTGGAAACCGGGACAAAGTACCGCTACGCTTTATCGGCGTGTAGCACAATTGGTACAGAGCAAAGGGATTAATAAACTGATTGGTGTAGGGCAGGAGATATCTTCTTGTTCCGCTCGTTTTGATGATGATCTCGAACGCTACTTCTTCCCTAATACAGAAGCACTCCTTGCATCCAATATACTTAAATCGCTTCATTCGGAAGTGATTCTGGTGAAAGGTTCCCGCGTGTTCAACTTTGATTTGGTATCCGAAGCCCTCGAATTGAAGGTGCATGAAACCATTCTTGAAGTAAATCTCGGGGCGATGGTAGCCAACTTGAACCATTACCGTTCTATGCTTCGCCATCCGGAAACAAAGATGATCTGTATGGTGAAAGCATCAGCTTACGGAGCCGGTTCGTATGAAATTGCCAAGAGTTTACAGGAACACCATGTTGATTATCTGGCTGTAGCCGTTGCTGACGAAGGTTCCGAACTCCGCAAGGCAGGCATTACCGCTCTATTATCATTATGGACCCGGAACTTACTGCATTCAAAACCATGTTTGATTATAAACTGGAACCGGAAGTCTATAATTTCCATCTGCTCGACGCACTCATCAAAGCTGCGGAGAAAGAAGGAATCACCAACTTCCCCATTCATGTGAAACTTGATACAGGTATGCACCGTTTGGGCTTTGCGGTAGAGGATATTCCATTGCTTATCCGTCGTCTGAAGAATCAGAGCGCGGTGATTCCCCGTTCGGTATTCTCTCATTTTGTAGGAAGTGATTCGTCACAGTTCGACGCTTTCACCCGCGGACAGATTGAATTGTTCGAGAAAGGTTCGCAAGAATTGCAGGCCGCCTTCTCTCATAAGATTCTCCGTCATATCTGTAATACGGCAGGAATCGAGCGTTTCCCCGAAGCACAGTACGATATGGTGCGCTTGGGAATCGGACTTTATGGAGTCAGCCCGATAGACAATTCGATAATACATAATGTAAGTACGCTCAAGACCACCATCCTTCAGATCCGGGATGTTCCTCAAGAAGATACGGTAGGATATAGCCGGATGGGGCATTTGGTACGCCCTTCACGCATTGCAGCTATTCCTATCGGTTATGCGGATGGACTGAACCGCCACTTGGGACGCGGCAACGCCTATTGCCTGGTGAACGGAAAGAAAGCTCCTTATGTGGGGAATATCTGTATGGACGTCTGCATGATTGATGTGACGGATATTGATTGTCGGGAAGGCGATCAGGCTATCATCTTCGGTGATGATCTGCCGATTACGGTGTTGTCCGATAAGCTGGAAACGATTCCTTATGAAGTGTTGACAAGTATATCGACACGGGTGAAACGGGTATATTATCAGGATTAATTCACCACAGATTACACGGATTCACACAGATTGAAGAGAATATATAGTAGCAATAAATCGAAAGATAAGCTATAAATCTGTGTGAATCCATGTAATCTGTGGTGAAAATGATTATATTTGCAGCAACTATTAAAAACCTCTTATATCAAATAAACTTATGACAAACTTATTATTGTTAGGCTTTTTGCCCAGTGGTTCCGAATGGATTATTATGCTTTGGTTATCCTTCTTCTTTTGGTGGAAAGAAAATTCCTGAACTGATGCGCGGATTAGGCAAAGGCGTAAAGAGCTTCAAAGACGGTGTAAACGAAGCGAAAGATGAAATAAACAAGGCTAAAGACGAGTTGGACAAACCTGTAGATCCTTCTAAGAACTAAAAGAGCACAACATACGGATGGCAGAAATGACCTTTTGGGATCATTTGGACGAATTGCGTAAGGTACTTTTTCGGGTAGTTGGAGTTTGGTTTGTATTGGCAATAGGCTATTTTATTGCTATGCCCTACCTCTTCGACCATGTAATACTTGCGCCTTGCCACAATGATTTCATATTCTACGATTTATTACGGCATATCGGTAAAACATTTGATTTGACCGATGACTTCTTCACGCAACAATTTTATGTGAAGCTGGTCAATATCAACTTGGCTGCTCCTTTCTTTATTCACATGTCGACAGCATTCTGGATGTCGGTGGTGACGGCTATGCCTTATATCTTTTTGAAATATGGCGTTTCATCAATCCCGCCCTTTATCCGAATGAGAGACAGGGGGTGCGTAAAGCATTGACTATCGGAACAGTGATGTTCTTCATCGGTGTACTGCTGGGCTACTTTATGGTTTATCCGTTGACTCTCCGTTTCCTTTCTACTTATCAGTTGAGCTCGGAAGTAGAGAATATCTTGTCACTCAATTCTTATATTGACAATTTTATGATGCTGATTCTCTGCATGGGATTAGCTTTTGAACTTCCATTGGTTACATGGCTGCTTTCTTTATTGGGAGTGGTCAACAAGTCCTTCCTGCGGAAATATCGTCGTCATGCGGTTGTCGTCATAGTGATAGCTGCTGCTATTATTACTCCGACGGGCGACCCGTTCACCTTGAGTGTTGTTGCTATTCCGCTTTATCTGCTGTACGAGATGAGTATTTTGATGATAAAGGACAAGAAGAAAACAGAAGAGGAAGTTGAAGATGAAGCTGGAGATGAAGTTGCCCTGTCCGAAGAGTGAAGCGATAGAATCTTATGAAATCCTTTTAGCAGTTTGCCGGGCGGAAGATGCTTATCTTGCCGTAGGATATAAGCAAATGCGCGACTTGCTGGAGCGTATTTGTCGCGCGCAAATGCAAAACGAAAGTTTACAGATGACCGACCTTTCCGCACGAATTAGCTTCGTGGCGGCTAAGGTTGGTCTTTCTGTTGCAGAGCAGAACCGGTTGCATACTTTCCGGCTCACTTCGAATGCTATCTTAAACCGCCAGCAGGAGCCCAACCGGGAACAACTCTTGCGCGATGCGAAAACATTAGCTTTCTTTATTCGTAAACTCCTGGAAGAGGATATTCCCTTGGAACTATACCGGCTACTTCCGCGTGCGGATGCCACTTACCTGGTTGCGCCTCCTGCCCGCGAACGGGTGCAGCGGATGCGTGTCTGCTTCCAGTATGCCGACGAGCAATATTTGTATGTGACTCCCTTGGATGAAGTCTCGGAGAAACCATATTTAGTTCGTTATAATATCCCTCAAATCAATGAAGAGTTTGCAGAAACATGCAAACTGCTTTGGCGTCATGCCCAGGTCAATTTATTGGATGTTGCAGTGGATGAGGCGGGAATCCTGACTCCTTCTTTCATTGTACTCGAACCGGATTATTTACTTGACATCAGTTCTTTGGCAGAATGTTTCCGTGATTACGGGCATCATCCGGCTAATTATTTTCTTTCCCGCCTTCAACCGATCGAAAATGCCCGCCCTCTGTTACTGGGAAATATAGCCAATCTTTTCCTGGACGAATGGATTCATGCGAAGAGTGAAGACATAGATTATCGTACCTGTATGCAGAAAGCCTTCCGGCGTTATCCTATTGAATTGGCTGCCTGTTCCGATTTGCGCGACAAAGAGAAAGAACGCCAATTCTTTGAGGACTGCAAACTGCACTTCGATCATATTCGTGAAACGGTCAATGATACCTTTCATGCAGCCGGTTATGAACTGGACAAGACGGATGCCGTGCTCGAACCGTCTTATATCTGTGAAGCACTCGGACTTCAGGACGTCTCGATTATATGCAGCGGGATATGTCTTCTTTCATAGAAATGAAATCCGGCAAGGCGGATGAATATGCTATCCGGGGCAAGGTAGAGCCGAAGGAGAATAATAAAGTACAGATGTTACTTTATCAAGCAGTCTTGCAATATTCGATGGGAATGGATCACCGGAAAGTGAAAGCCTATTTGCTTTATACCCGTTATCCGCTTCTTTATCCCTCCCGTCCTTCGTGGGCATGGTGCGTCGGGTGATTGACTTGCGTAACCGCATTGTGGCCGATGAATATGGCGTCCAATTGCGAAATAGCCTGGAATATACGGCACAAAAACTGGAAGAAATCAATGCCTCCACCTTGAATGAACGAGGATTGAAAGGACGTTTTTGGGAAACATATCTGCGTCCCTCTATTGATAACTTTCAATCGAAACTGAAAGCTCTTTCTCCACTGGAAAAGAATTACTTCTATGCGGTGTACAACTTTATTACAAAGGAACTTTATACCTCAAAATCCGGTGATGTGGATTATGAAGGACGTACCGGGGCAGCTTCTTTATGGCTTTCTACATTAGCGGAGAAATGCGAGGCCGGAGAAATCATTTATGATTTGAAAATAAAGGAGAATCATGCTGCCGATGAACATAAAGCCGGACTTACTTTTTCTTTCTTTAAAAAGGAAAAGCCTGGGGAAACTTTGTTGAATGAGTCTGCCGTAAATGACATTACCAGAGATAAAGCTATTGGAAATGATATTACTGGAAATGAAGCCTCTGCAAGTAAGACTGTCAGCAGTGAAGCTCTTGAAACAGAGACTTCTCTCCCTAATTTCCGTCAAGGCGACGCCATTATCCTTTATGAACGTAACCGCGATACAGATAACGTCACCAATAAAATGGTTTTCAAGGGTAATATTGAATACCTGACAGAAAACGAAATAAGTATTCGCTTACGTGCTACCCAGCAGAACCCATCCGTACTTCCTGCCGAAAGCCTTTATGCGATAGAACATGATACAATGGATACAACATTCCGCTCGATGTATCAGGGGTTATATATTTATCTTTCTGCAAGGAAGGAACGTCGTGACTTGTTGCTGTCACAGCGTCCTCCTCGGTTTGATGAATCATTGGATTCCATGATTTCCCGTTCGGAAGACGATTTTACGCGAATCGCCCTGAAAGCAAAAGCCGCACAGGATTATTTCCTTCTTATCGGGCCTCCGGGAACAGGCAAAACTTCATGTGCCTGAAGAAATGGTAGAGACTTTTCATGCAGATAAAGATGCGCAGATTCTTTTGCTTTCATACACCAACCGGGCTGTCGATGAGATATGCAAGTCGCTGGCTTCCATTGCTCCGGCTGTTGATTTTATACGTGTGGGAAGTGAATTATCATGTGATGAAGCCTACCGCGGGCATCTGATTGAAAATGAATTATCCTCTTGTAACCGTCGTTCGGAAGTGTACGAACGCATCCGGAATTGTCGGATTATTGTGGGAACGGTAGCGGCTATTTCCGGCAAACCGGAACTGTTTCGTTTGAAGCATTTCGATGTAGCCATTATTGATGAGGCTACCCAAATATTGGAACCGCAGTTGTTAGGCATCCTCTGTGCACGTGGAGAAGACGGAAAAGATGCAATAGATAAGTTTGTGTTGATCGGAGATCATAAACAACTGCCTGCTGTGGTACAGCAAAATACGGAGCAATCGGCTATTTATGATGAATCTTTACTGTCTATCGGGTTGACCAATTTGAAAGATTCCTTGTTTGAACGCCTCTACCGGAACTGTACTGCAACGGTTCATCGTTCCTACGATATGCTATGCCGTCAAGGGCGAATGCATCCGGAAGTTGCTTTGTTTGCTAATCGTGCCTTTTATGGAGGGCGTCTGATCCCTGTCGGCTTGCCTCACCAAATAGAATCATCCGATACTATCTGTCGTTTGGCTTTTTATCCCTCTGTGCCGGAGAAGGTCGGAGCGTCTGCAAAGATCAACTATTCGGAAGCACGTATTGTTGCCGACTTAGCTGTTCGCATTTATGAAGATCATCAGGCAGATTTTGACGAATCCCGTACTTTAGGAATCATTACCCCTTACCGGAGTCAGATAGCATTGATAAAAAAAGAAATAGAATCATTAGGTATTCCAGCTCTGAACCGAATCCTGGTTGACACAGTAGAACGGTTCCAGGGAAGCGAGCGTGATGTAATAATCTATTCCTTCTGTGTCAACTACCCTTACCAACTAAAATTTCTATCCAATCTGACGGAAGAAGAGGGTGTTTTGATCGACCGGAAACTGAATGTTGCCTTGACCCGTGCAAGAAAACAGATGTTCATTACAGGAGTTCCCGAGCTCCTCGAACGCAATCCACTCTATAAAAGTTTATTAAAATTAATAGAAAGCTTCTGAAAAATTGCATCATTTTGCAGATGTTAGTTTTTATTCTCTCTTTATGCAATTCATTAACACCTCTATGTTGAACAAACGCCTATATTTGCAACACGTTTTTTCATAGAGATTTAGATTTAAGGTTAGAAGAATTGTGGAAGTCGTGAGACTTCCCTTTTTTCATCTTAACGTTTACTATACTTCATTATAGGAATGCAAAAACACTGTTTCTAGTGTTTCGGTTAAAAATTTTGCAGGAGGATGATGCAGGATAAGTAAACCTAAAAAGCCTTCTTCGTGAGAAGAGGCTTTTTTATTTTTTCATTTTTCATTTTTTTGAATAATTGGTTAAAACAAAAGAGTAACTCGGCGACGAGTTACTCTTTTGTTTTTAACGATTCTATCTGTACGAATAGATTTACTCCAATACGATAGGTTTGTATTTCGGAACTAATGCCTTCATGATAACCCAACCCAACAGATAAGCTACTGCACATACGCAGAAGATAACGAAATATCCGGCCGGTTTACCTTCGAAGCCCATGAATGTCATGGCTGGGTGTACGAATTGTGCCCCTTGTTCGAGTAACTCTTTCGTCATTTCCACCTCATGACCGTCAACTATCGTTGTTCCGGAAGCATATACGAACAAGTTACCTGCCACTTTCTGAAGAATCATAGAGCCTACGCCTCCTGCCATACCACCTATACCGGTGATACTTGCAATAGCTGTTCTTGGGAACATATCGCCTACGGTAGAGAATATATTGGCCGACCAGGATTGATGAGCAGCTCCACCAATACCGATTAAGATAACCGGGAACCATGGAGAAACAGTACCTAACGGTTGTGCTAACAGTACAACCAGCGGGAAGAAGGCGAAGATTAGCATCGCTTTCATACGGGCTGCATACGGATTCATACCTGTTCTGTTGATGAAGATAGTAGGTAATTTACCACCATAGATAGATAACATTGTCACTGCATAAAGCGTAAAGATCAACGCCATACCTAGCGGGTCGGAGGTTTTGATACCGAATTGTGTATTCAGATAAGACGGAGTCAGAAAAGGAAGAACCACCATACGCCGTCAGTCATGAACTTACCGAAGACAAAGGCCCATGTTTGTTTGTAGCTGAAACATTGCCAGAACTTCATTCTCTTTTCATCTTTTTCGTCTGTCATTGGAGCACTGCCTGCTTCGCGATTATCTTGCTCGATGTAGTCAAGCTCTGCCTGATTGACATGTTTGCTTTTCGACGGGGCATCATACATAAACACCCAGAATCCCATCCAGATAAAGCCAAGTCCACCAATTACGATAAATGCCATTTCCCAACCGAACATTTTTGCCAGAATAGGAATGGTAAGAGGAGCGATCAATGCTCCGATAGATGCACCGGCATTAAAGATAGAAGTAGCATAAGCACGGTCTTTTTAGGGAAGTACTCTGCAGTTACTTTAATATGCAGCAGGGAAGTTACCGGCTTCTCCTAAAGCGAGAATACAGCGGGCGGCGAGGAAGCAGTACATACTGACCGTAGCAATAGTCACTACCACATCTCCTGTGGCACCGGCCAGTTCTGCTGCACTATGAAGTCCAACTTGTGCTTCTGTGACAATACCACAAACGGCATGAAGACAAGCACCTGCCGACCAGACACCGATAGCCCATAAAAATCCTTTTTTAGTTCCCATCCAGTCGACAAAACGACCGGCAAACAGCATACATATAGCGTATACAATGGAGAAAACAGAAGTAATAGTACCGTAGTGAGATTCGTCCCAGTGGAATTCCGGTTTGATAAATTCATCCCACGTCAATGAGAGAACCTGACGGTCGAGATAGTTAACTGTAGTAGCAAAAAATAGCATAGCACAGATGGTCCATCTGTAGTTTGTCATCTTTTCGCCTGTTTTTTGAAATGCATTCATGATAATGGATTTAAATAGATTTTGTTTCGTTGACAAAGGTCGGTATTTCGACTGAATTTTATTTGTAAAAATTGGTCAAAATCATGTATTATTCGTTGCATTATATATGCTATTTGTTTCAAAGGATATAAAAATGTCTCATAGCATTATCATTTGCAACGTTGGGGGTAAGTACAGAAAGAAGATAAACGAGTTTGTGAATCAAGAGCAAATGAGTCTAATCTTTTAGACGCAGATGACGCGGATAATGCGGATTCTTATTTTTTGATCCGTGCTATCCGCGTTATCTGCGTCTGAAAAATTATATGTCATACAGGAATACGCAACGGTTAGCGCATTTCTGTATATTTGATCTTGTCCATGTCTCCGTAATCGAGGTTTTCACCTGCATACCCCAGATAAACATGTAGTTGCTTGTTCCGGCAGCAGCGTGGATAGACCATTCCGGTGACATGATAGCTTGTTCGTTCTGCATCCATACGACGCGTTCTTCTTGAGGTTCGCCCATGAAGTGGCAGATAGCATTTCCTGCCGGTACATTGAAGTAGAAGTATGCTTCTACACGACGAGAGTGAGTGTGTGCCGGCATGGTGTTCCATACGCTACCCGGTTTCAGTTCAGTCAATCCCATTTGCAGTTGGCAGGGGCCTTCTTCAAGTACGTTGTTAACAATCAACTGGTTGATAACGCGGTCGTTGCTTTCTTCCAGCTTTCCGGCAGCAAATGAGTTTGCTTTCAGAGAACCTTTACGTCCGTCGATAGTAATCAATTGAGTCTTGTATTCCTTGTGGGCAGTAGCGAGTTGATGTAGAATTTGGCAGGATTGCTGGAATCTTTGCTCTTGAAGTCACTTTCTGCTTGCCTCTACCTACGTACAGAGCATCTTTGAATTTCAGCGTATATTCTTTACCGTCTACGGTTACGATACCTTCGCCACCAATGTTGATGACACCCAGTTCGCGGCGTTCGAGGAAGAATTTAGATTTCAACGGGTCGATTGTTTCAAGTACCAATTCTTTTGTTGCAGGTACTGCGCCACCGAAGATCAGACGATCGTACATAGAATAAGTAACGTTGATTTCGTTCGGAACCATTACTTTTTCCATCAGGAAGCTACTGCGCAAGCGGTTAGTATCATACGTTTTCACGTCTTGCGGGCTGCAAGCCACTTGCATCTTGTAATTCACCTGGGCGGAGGCAGACATTGCTGCGATACCCAACATCATTGCAATTGCTTAATTTTTCATCTTTCGAGTTTTTTATTGAGTTATATATTATATACCACTTATTATTATCAGTTAAAGGCTTTTCTACTTATTCCTTATTACTGTTCAATGCGTTCTTTGCGTCGTTTCTAGTCATGCGGATACGGTTGTAGATAGCCATTCCGAGTGCTAGTGCCACGAGGATGGCAGGGCCGATAATCTTCAGACTGTAAGTAAGGTGGAAGATACCCCAGCAGAAGAGACTGGAAGCAAAGTCAAGCGCGCCGCCTTCAAAACCGGCGGGGATGTTTACTGTTGGGTCACCTGTTGCTTCGTATACATCTTTAGCAGCCAGTGTGAAGAAGCCTGCCAGTCCTGTTACGAAATACAGACCTACAATCAATGCCACCAGGCCGATAATAAATGATTTCACTACGTTACCTTTTGTAATAGGCAGAATCATCGGGAACAGGTAGAACATACCTGCCAGAGAAGCCAGCGGTAAGAAACGGTTGCCTGGAAGGATTACAGCCAAGAAGATAGTGACAGGGATCAACAGCAGAGATACCACCAGGGTAGTCGGGTGACCGATAACCAGTGCAGGGCTCATACCGATGCTCAAACCGGTGTTATTCTTATATTTCTTAGCGATCAGTTCGCGGGTAGCGTCAGAGATCGGTTTCAAACCTTCGATAAAGAGGCTGGTGATACGTGGAATCAATTCCATTACCGCACCCATCTTGATACCCAGTCCTAAAATGCCCGGAATATTATCCAATACTTCTTTCCAGCTGGCACAACCCAATGCGCCGATACCGCAACCGATTACGATACCCAAGAACAGCGGTTCACCCATCAATCCGAATTTCTTTTCATACCTTCAGAATCGATATTCAGCTTGTCGAATCCCGGAATTTTATCCAATAGTTTATTGATTACAATAGCAAACGGAACGAAACTTTGGCAGAACGGTTGAGGAATAGAGATACCGTCCATTTTATCATAGAACTTCTGGAAAGCAGGAGCAGTCATATCAGCCATTACCAGTGTAATGATGTAGCAGATGATGGCAGCGAAGAATCCCCAATAGATATTGTCGGAAGCAAAGTAGACGATAGCACCGATAAATGCGAAGTGCCAAATAGTTCCAAAGGTCGATATTAACGGTACGGGTTGTTTTGGTAAGCAACATTAATAAGTTAACTCCCAAGCAACAGATGATGAAAGCACCGACTGAAGTGTTGTAAGCTACCGCCGCAGCAGAAGGCCAACCCATGTCGAAAATTCCCAATTCCAATCCGTAGATTTCAACCATTTTACTTAATGCCGGACCCAGACTGCTGGTGAGCAATGCCGTCACTACTGATAAACCAACGAAACCGACACCAACCAACAAACCGCTCTTCAGCGCTTTGGGAAGTTTAATACCGATACATACTCCTAAATCGATGAAATGAATTGGCATCATTACTGCCGCTCCAAGACCGATAATGTACTTAAATACTTCTTCCATTCTGTTCTATTTTTCTCTGTTTTAATGATAATTACCTGT
>ENA-OQJH01000195-OQJH01000195.1-human-gut-metagenome-genome-assembly--contig:-NODE-195-length-36804-cov-3.959702_pt1 | contig 36804 bp, 52 predicted proteins | sample MGYA00242597_ERZ504763 | MGnify/ENA primary metagenome ERZ504763 (study PRJEB26092, sample SAMD00036359) | human gut metagenome | host: Homo sapiens | study: EMG produced TPA metagenomics assembly of...
ATAATTCAGTGGATCTCCTCTATAAAGGATTATCCACAAATAATGATCCGTCACAACAGATGTATGTATTAGCAAGATATTCCCGTGCTACATTAAAGTGAATAGAGATTTCCTTTCTCTGCAAATGTATTATTTACAATCAAATGTACCCCATATTTTTCTTCTAAATAGAAAAATTTCTCCTTCATGTATCCAACTACAACATGGATTTCTTCAACACCTGCCTCAAGCAGTTGCTTAATCTGGCGTTCAATCAAGATCTCACCCTTTACACAAAAGATGCCCTTGGGTTTTTCATATGTAAATGGGGCAAAATTTGAAGATTTGCCCGCCGCTAAAATCACTGCATTTTTTTTCATGCCAGCCCCCCTAAATCCAATAACCTGTCCATATATGCGAACTTACTCTTTTATCCTCTGGAGGATATTCCAAATAATTTCCATAAATAGCTCTTAAATAACTATCATATTCCTTCGGACCATAAAAATTATCATCCTCAAACTGCAAAGGTACAATATTTTTGAAAATATGACTTTCCAGTATCTCCCGTTCACCATAGGGACCAAATATATTTCCACAATACTTTGTTGCCAGATAATCTACATCAAGCTTTTCCGTCCAAAACTGTTCTAATCTTTTCTGGATTTCTTCCGTTGAAGTTCTCAGTGAAATCATATGTTTAATATATTTCTGTTCCTCAACAGCACAGTCCATTTTCTCTCGTGCCTGATCCAAGTTGTCTCCAAGCGCAACCAGCGGGAAAATATCTATGCTTATCCCACTTTTTATTAATAATGGAAAATCAACAATATTCAGAACCGTCCTCTTGTCTATAATCCTTGGATAAAAATAAAAATACCCCTCACTTTTCGCCGGCATTGCATCTCATATTTTTTTTCATTCCGTAATATATCATACAAACAATAAATATCCTTTACCGGCATATAAATATCTATATCATCATCCCAGGGTATGAAACCTTTATGTCTCACCGCTCCCAAAAGCGTTCCATATGCCAAATAATATTTTAAACCATTTTTTTCGCAAATTTCCCGTATATAATTCAAAATATCTATCTGGATCCTTTTTGATTCTTCTATAGTTACCTCTTTTAAGTCACATAAACTATAGCGTTTCATCATTTCTTGTGGATTAAAAAATCGAAAAATATGATTTTCTTTATCATATCCCAATGTCTGAACCTGTTTTGACATTTCATCAAAATATGGTGTTCCAATAAAAATTAAAATATTTTCATCATAGGGACATAGTAATTCTTCTGGTTTATATGCAGTTACACCCTCTATTAACATTTTCTTTCGGGATGTATTATTATCAATAACCGCATAAACAGAAATTCCCTTTTTCATCAATATACTAATTCCTACGTTGGTAGCCTCTGTAATTCCAAAAAAAACTATTTTTGCTTTCTTTATCTTATCCTGATTTTTTTCTACAATATCGGTTAAATTCTTTTCTACGATATCAAGAAAAACCCATTCCGAAAAAATTTTTGCTTTCCACCCGTTTTCCCCTTAATCCATAATAATTTTTTTATTCCACTCACTGAATGTGTAATTATTATCATCCATTACAATTTCTCTTGTCTTTTCTGCTCCGCAATTCAGTAACATATCTAAAACTGACAATCCACTTTCAAATCCCGGATAAACCTGTGAATACTCTGCCCCATCATAATTTATATATATATGATTGATACCATTATCATTAAATTTACCGATATCTACATAATTTTCGCTTCCCTTGTTAGACATGTATTCTTTCTCACCTAGCTCATGACATATATTTATTAGCAGCTCATTTTTCTCCCCTTGAAAATCAAAATCTCTGTCATACAAAATCTCTGCTTTATTTCCCAATTCCTGTAAAACAAAGTTCGTAATATATATATCCAATTCCTGCAGACTATCCCATTTTCTGGAATACAGTTCTTTTAAAAACGGAAAATATGTATCATAATATGGTGCTTTTTGATATGCAAATTTTATTGCATTCAGATGCTGATTTCTCCAATTGGTTACATTACTGATTTGAACATCCGCTATCAACTGCCCTTCTTTTCCTTTATTTTCAACCGGAACTGAAATATACTTCCACCCCTCTTTTACCCGAATCCTATTACGATTTTGCCATGAGCTCTTGTCAACTGAACCTTTGTTAAAAATAAAAATTTATCACTCCGCATTATTTTACCTATTAATCCAGGGTATGCCCAATAATTAGGCTGATGTATCGTTAACATTTTTTTCATCCTCCAATATGCTTCTTACAATCCTTGCTGCGCCAAGACCATCTACAAGGTCTCTCATTTTTTTTGACATTTTTATTCTTGCCTCTCTACTATCTGCAAGAATATTTATATACACTATCATTGTTTCTATCATTGTTTCCATACCATCATCAATATTTCCCGCATGTAACATGATATCATTTTGGGCAAACCCAATATCATCATACTTTTGATTGTCCGAATAGGAAAAAAGATAGTTGGCGTTCCCACTGTACACAATTCATACAGCGTATTTCCAGCTGCCGATATTGCCACATCACACTTTGCCATAATTTCGCTAATATTATTTATATTTTCATAAATATAGATATTATCCTGTCCGTCATATTGTTTTTTTATTTCTTCCCGATATGCATTATAGGCTCCAACAATTACATGAAATCGTAATGATTTCATATGGCATGATTTATTTAAAAAAGCTTTTAAAAATCCCTTTTCATCACTTCCTCCGCACATTACAAGTACATCATTCACTTTTTCCCGAACTTCATAATCTTTAATATGATAACTTGAAAATTCTTCTCGTAATGGCACATACTGTGCACCTAAAAGTAATTTTGTTTCTGTTTTTTTATATACTCCTAAATAGTCAAAAATAAAATGATATAAATTATAGTTTATCAATATATCAACATTATATGGACATTTCATATGATCTTCTATATATACTGTTTTTACTTTCGTATACAAGGCTTTCATATAAGCTTCTGTTACCATATAACTGTCTACAATTACAATATCTTCTGTAGTGTTTAAAAATCCGTTGAGAATATTAATTTCACTTTCCATATTTTCCCAGTCGGTATTTAAAATTCTATACGAAAGTTTATATCGCTCCAATAGGATTTGCGGATTAGCATCCGCAATCAGAAACGTTACTTCTTTCTCCTGTTTTACAAATTCCAATGCAATTGTTATACATCTCATTATATGTCCGGATGCTATTACCCCATTTGCATCAGCTCTGAAATATATCATTTTAAATTTCCTTTTGTTTAATATTAGAATTAATTTTCCATATAGCAGGATTTGCATCTAAGAACTGGATAATATCTTCCAAATGAAACACTTTATCAGGATTATACAATGCAGTAATTATCTGTGTAATAACATTCAAATCCTCCTCAGTATCCAATGTCAGTCTATATCCCGAATAATCTTTCTCTGCCCTGTCATAATATACCTTTTGAGCATTTGTGTATAAATATGGCGTAACATGCTCTCTTTCATATGTTTCCTTGGCATGATAAAACGCCTCTTCCAGCCATTTAAAAGAAAAAAATTTCGACATCCATACCTCTTGGGTAAGTTAATTTTTGTCCATCATTTGGAACATTTGTTAATATATCACATGATTGCTTCTCATAATTTTCAATTGCCAGATCAATAATATCCGGATCAATTAATGGACAATCTGATGTAATGCGAATGACTGTTTCTGCTGAATTTTCCTTTGCTGCATAATAATACCTTGCCAAAACATCCGCTTCACTACCACGAAAATATTTAATACCATTAGCTTGTGCAATCTGCGCAATCACGTCATCCTTTTCATTTACAGTAGTAGCAATTATTATCTCCTTAATTTTTTGAGCTTTCTGTATACGCTCAACACCATATTCCAATAATGTTTTATTGCCCACTTTTTTCAAAATTTTTCCCGGCAATCGTGTTGAACCGCTTCTTGCTGTATAATTACTGTATATGACATATTCCACCTCTATACTTCTTTTTAAAAACACCCATAATTTCTCTTCCAAGTCCCATTTCCCCTAAAAGCCTGAATATTTCCAATGTTTTTTCTTCCGATAGATGCTCCATTAATAATTCCAACTCGATTCGTGCCTGATAACAAGATTTCCCAACAGACTTGTCTCTGCAATAGTTTGTTTTTCATTTAGCAAATTAAAATCTATAAAGGATTCCCCATATACATTTTCACACCTGTATCCAGCCTCTGCCAAAAATCTGATAAGCCCATCCTTATTAAAATAATATGGATGTCCTTCTTCGTCCAGCCAGAATTCGCTATCTACTTTTTGCGTTTTAAGAAGATACTCCTGAAGCACGGAATAATTATTCGCAACCTTAATCATCAATACCCCATCATCTTCCAGTATATTTTTGCACAAACTCAACACTATTTTAGGTTCAAGCATCATATCCAATGACTGATCCAGATTTACTACGTCAAATTTCTTTCCTGCATCTGCCATTTTTTTAATTCTACAACACAATCTCCCTGGCAGAAAAAAGGAAGCATATCCGGATTATTATTTGCTATTCCATGCCTTGAAAAATCAATTCCAAACACTTCATAGCCATACTCATAAAAATACTTCAGCAAATATCCTTCACCACAGCCTATATCTAAAATGGATTTTTTTTTGTTTTTCTAAAAAATGGGAGTGCAATTCTATTATACGCTTTTTTTTGTCTGTATTTACTTTCAAAAAATCGTTTTTCTTCTTCACTATACTGCTGCTCATAATTTCCCTTAGACTCTTGATAATAAGCATCCTCAAAATCTTTTTTCATAGAACTAAGACTTGGTTTTTTCTTTAATTCATAAAAACCATATTCATTTAAAAAAACTTTGTCATACATTTAGTATTCCCCCGGATCTATTAAATTCCAACTCATAGGTGTTCCCTTTTTTATATCCGTTACTGCTGTTTTTCCGATAATCTGATCATAATACTTTGTATGTAGTCCAAATCCCGGCCGAATGGAGCGTACATTTTCAGGAGAGAAGCTTTCTCCTTTCTTTATGTCGGACACTACAAACAACGATCTTGAATGCTCCCTTTCTTTTTTTTTGTGCATCAGTTAAGTCAAAGCTGACTCTCCCAGTGCAGCTTCTGCAATCCGTATCTGTTCGCACATTTCTTTAAATTCATGCATTTCCATCGAAAACTCCGAATCTGCTCCACCATCACTTCTGTGTAAAGTAACATGCTTCTCAATTACCTTCGCACCCTTTGCAATTGCAGTTATGGGAACCGTATATCCCATTGAATGATCTGAAAGTCCAACAATACAGTCAAATGTACTCTGCAATGCCGTAATGGTTTCTATATTCATATCCTGATATGGACTTGGATAAGTTGACGTACATTTCAATAAAATCACCTTATCATTCCCCTCTTCCCTGCATACCTGCATTGCCAGCTCGATGTCCTTTAAATATGCTATCCCTGTAGAGATTAGAATAGGTTTACCTAAACGTGCTATTTTTCTTATTAATGGAATATCAGTAATCTCAAAGGATGCTATCTTATAAGCCGGAACATTTATATCCTCTAAAAAATCTACTGCTGTAAAGTCAAATGGAGACGAAAAACAGATAAGTCCCATACTTTCTGCATATTCTTTTAATTCACCCTGCCACTCCCATGGTGTATATGCCTTCTGATACAGCTTATATAGTGTGGTTCCGTCCCACAACGTTCCTTGTGTTATTTGGAAATAATCATTATCACAATCTATTGTAATCGTATCTGCTGTATAGGTCTGCAACTTTACAGCATCCGCGCCGGCTTCCTTAACACCTTTTATAATTTCTTTTGCTCTTTCGAAATCCATGTTATGGTTAGCTGACATTTCCGCTATTATAAATACCGGTTCATTTTTTCCAACCCAACGATTTCCAATACATATCCTTTTTTCCATAAATTTTCCGCCTTTAATGTACCTCTACTGATTTTAGCAACTCCTGAATCTGCTCCACGGACAGCCATTCCTTGTTTTTCCCTGAACTATACTCAAATCCGGGTTCTACCTTTTTCCCGCCTGCCTGAATCTTTGAAGTACTCCACCAGTCAAAATGTGGATACACAATAAAGTGTTTGTCATATTCATAGGTAAGTAAAGAGTCCTCTTTTGTTACCATAACCTCATGCAGCTTTTCTCCCTCGCGAATACCAACCTCCGGCATCTCACAGCCCGGCAGGATTGCCTGTGCCAGATCTGTAATCTTAAAGGATGGAATTTTAGAAATAAAGGTTTCACCGCCTTTAGCCTCTGACAATGCTTTAATCACAAGCTGCACGCCTTCATCCAGACTGATCCAGAATCTTGTCATACGATAGTCAGTAATCGGAAGTTCTTTTCCTCCATTTGCCACAATGTCTCTAAAAAATGGAATAACGGACCCCCTGCTTCCCGCAACATTTCCATAACGAACAATCGAAAAGCAGACATCTTTTGCTCCGGAGTAAGCATTCGCTGCAATAAACAATTTATCAGAAACCAGCTTTGTTCCTCCGTATAAGTTAATTGGATTCACCGCCTTGTCCGTAGAAAGTGCAACCACTCTTTTTACTCCGCAGTCCAGTGCTGCATCCACAATATTCATTGCGCCATTAATATTAGTTTTCACTGCTTCCATTGGGTTATACTCACATGCCGGGACCTGTTTTAATGCTGCCGCATGAACACATAATCCACGCCCTCAAAGGCACGATACAGACGTTCTTTATCCCTAACATCCCCAATAAAGAAACGAAGTTTTTTCCCATATTTTTTAAATTTATTTGCCATATTGAATTGTTTAAATTCATCCCTGGAATAAATGATAATCTTTTTTGGATCGTAATGTGTCAACACATACTCTGTGAACGCATTACCAAAAGAACCGGTTCCTCCGGTTATAAGAATAGTCTTTCCATTTAACATCTTTTCTGCCTCCTGCATCTACTATTGCATCCTGCAATAACTCTTTATATATTTATATCGACATTTTTTACTTTTTCTTAAATATACTTTATATCTCATCTATCAGAGTAATAATATCCTTAATCGGCATCAACCTTTCATCCACTTCCTTTGCCCGGTGGTATTTCAATATATCCATTGCCGTATTCTGCATTGCTGGAAATGCACTACGTGTAAGCTGATTCGCATAAATTACAATGTTGACGCCGTGTTGCTGCAATTCACTTTCATATACGGTATTATAAGACGTAGGCACGACAACAATCGGCGTTGTTTTATCTGTCTCTCTAAATTTATCACAAAACTCAAAAACCTCATCCGGCTCTTTCTTTCTGCTGTGAATCATAATGCCATCTGCCCCTGCATCCACATATGCAAATGCTCTCACAAGCGCATCCTCTAATCCCTTTTCTAAGATAAGACTTTCAATCCTTGCTATAATCATAAAATCCTGAGTACGTTGTGCCCGTTTACCTGCCTGATCTTACTCGTAAAATTCTCTATACTGTCCTGTGTCTGTTCTACTTCTGTACCAAATAAGGAATTTTTCTTTAATCCTGTTTTATCCTCTATAATAACAGCCGATACTCCCATTCGTTCCAAAGTCCTTACATTATAAACAAAATGTTCCACCAATCCCCCAGTATCTCCATCCAGAATAATTGGTTTTGTGGTAACTTCAAGAATATCATCTACGGTTCTTAACCTTGACGACATATCTACCAGCTCAATATCTGGTTTTCCTTTAGCAGTTGAATCACATAAGCTGGACAACCACATGGCATCAAACTGATCTATTTCACCGTTATTAGCTACAATTGTCTTTTCAGCTATTAATCCCGTAAGCCCACTATGTACTTCCAACGTTTTTACAATCGGACATAACTTCAATAATTGTCGCAAACGTTTTCTTCGAAACTCTGGCATAGCTGCTCTCTCTCTTACAATTGCTTCTATATTCTTTACATTCTCATTGTATGTATATGGAACTTCTATTAATTTTCCACCCCATTTATTAAGGTTCTCTATTACGTTGTCGCGAATCACTTCCATTGGGTCGTTCAACCAGTTATCTCCATGAATCACATAATCCGGTTTTAGCTGTTCCAGTATTGTTCCATACATTACCTCATTCTGAACTACCACTTCATCCACTTCCGAAATTTTCTCCAGCATTTGTTTTCGTTCTTCAAAAGATATCGTAGGAAAACGGTTATAACGTATCATTGCTTCATCGCTCAGCACACCCGCAACAAGTCTGCCATATTTTTTGCCTCATGTATAATATTCAAATGCCCCTCATGTATAACATCTGTGCAAAAGCACGCATACACTTTTTTCATTACATCACCCCATGATATTTCATAAAATTGTTTTTATTTTCTTCTGCAGTCTCTTTTGGTCTCCCAAGATCTTTCCGCGAATCCATCGAAACTTTTATCTCAATAAAAATGAGTTTTCTTTTCTCTTTTACATTTTCTAAAGTATCTTTCAATCCCTGCAGAGAATCCACCATATATGTCTCTTCATACCCAACTGTTTTTGCAACCTCCGCATAGCTTAATCCCACGCATCCCGTTGGCATACCTCCAACTGACTCATGTGCTTCATTATTTAAACAAATATGTACTAGATTTTGTGGTTTCTGTTTTCCTATAAATGCCATGCCTCCCATGTGCATGAGAGCCGCTCCATCTCCATCTAAACAATACACTCTCTTATCCTTCTTCTGTAATGCTATACCAAATGCAATCATAGATGCATGTCCCATTCCTCCGACTGTTAAAAAATCTTGGGCATGTCCTCCCTTTATTTGATTGCTCTGCTCATATACTTCCCGCGAAATCTTTCCTGTCGTTGATACAACAATATCTTCCGCATCTAATGTATTAATAATTTCTGCTATCGCATCTTCACGTTTCAACTGATACTGATTAAAATACGTCTCCATATCCTCATTCTGCAAAAAGTCCTTTTTTAATACAAAAGCGTACTGTCTTCCATCCCTCAATACCTGTGCTGCCTGAGCAAATTTTTCCCGTATCTCCTGACTGGAAAGCTCATTTCCAATTACTGAATATTCAATATCCAGTACATTCAATAAGCTTTCCGTGATTTCGCCCATAAATTTATGCTGTGGTTCATCTTTTTTCCCCGGCTCTCCCCGATATCCAACCAATAACAGCATTGGAATGCCATATACCTTTTCATTTGCTAACGACGTAATTGGATTTACAATATTACCCAATCCACTATTTTGCATATACACGCATGCCGGTATACCAGTTGCCAAATATGTACCAATTGCTATGCCTGTTGCAGCCCCCTCATTAGCTGGAACAAAATGTGTAAATTCCTTTTTCCCTGCACCATTCACATAATCACAAAAAGGTTTTAATGCTGAATCCGGTACCCCTACTAATGTGTTTATTCCCAATTCTTTTATCTGTTTTACAAAATCTGTTACCAGCAACCTCTTATCCTCAACTTTCCACTACATAATTTATTTTGCCATCTCGTATGTATTATCCATCTGTTGCAGTTCCTCAAATGTATCTATTTCCACAATACAATCAGAAGGTATCTTTTCTACTGTAACAAAAATATCATTCAATTCCTGATTGACAATTTCATCCCAAAAAAGCGACTCATGTCCGGGAGTCTGGTATGCTTTCTGAATAGCAGTTCTGATTAAATAGGCATCCTCCTTTTTCCAATAAGATACTCCTGCCATGTTATACGCATCTATACCACCTTTTCCAATTTTAACAATTCTTCTATTATCAACCGTAAACGCCCAATCTGCTGAATATCCTAAAACCATTTTCCCAAAATAGCAAGATTGAGAAAACTCTTTCAAAAATACTGTTTTATCTGTTACATATAAATCTGCTTCACAAATAAAACAATCCGCGCTTCCCAAGATATCTCCTACTGCGTACAGAGACGAAATATTATTTTTCTCAAGATATTCCTTATTCTCAATTAATTTTAAATTCGCATATTTTTCTTCTAAATATGTAAATTTTTCTTTCAGATACCCCACAACAACATAAATTTTTTTTACACCTCGCAACTGTAATCCCTGAATAACAGTTTCTATTAATGGGGTTCCACATACCGAAACCAGTGGTTTCGGTATGTGTTCTGTCAACGGCCGCATCCTTGTTCCCAGACCCGCAGCCATTAGAATCGCAATCTCATTCTCTTTCATCTGTTTCTTCCTCTAATCCATAATGTACTGGAAGCGATACTTCCATTTCCCTTAGTCCAGCCTCAAACACCTCAAAAAATGTCTCAATATCAGACTGATCAATCGCTCCTAACGCACATAATCGAAATGTCTCTGTATTATTAATTTTCCCTGGATAAATTGTAAACCCTCTTTTGTAGCAATAATCATGTATTGCAGAAAAGCTCCAATTTGGATCATCCGGATATTTAACTGTAACTACCAGTCCTGCCTGCCAATCCCGTTTTATCATATCTTGAAATCCCAGCCGTTCAATACCCTTGTGCAAAGCCTCAAACACTCTGGTATGACGCTCCCATTTTTTTGTTCGCCCTCCGCAAAGTATTCTTTAATTGCCTGTCGCATCGCATATACTGTCTGCACCGGCGGTGTAAAGTGCATTTCTCCATGTGCTTCAAAATAATGGTACTGCATATATAAATTGCAATAATAGGAACGTTTTGGATAAGTTTTCGATTGCTCTATTATTGTTCTTTTCCCAACCACAAATGATATTCCCGTCATTGCCATTAAACCCTTTTGTGCCGATGCCATACAAAAATCAATATTGTCGTTTTTAATATTAATTGGTCTCATTGCATAGGTCGATGTTGTATCTACAACAAATATAGCTCCATAAGCATGTGCCAGTGCTCCAATTTCCCTAATCGGGTTTAAAATACCTGTTCCCGTTTCATTGTGTGTTATATATACAAGTGCAATGTCTTGATTTTCTTTCAGAATCTGCTCAATCTGCTCTAAAGATGGTCTTTCGTCTATCGGAAACTTAAGATTTATAAATGGAAGCCCATAATATTCACATATCTCTGCTGCCCTTGAACTATATGCACCATTGTTAATGACTAAAATTTTTTTACCCGCTGGAAGTAAAGAATTTAAACAAACATCCATTGAAATCGTTCCTGAACCGCAAAATAATACCGCTGTGTATTCCCGTTCATCTCCATGTACGATTTTAACCAAATCTTTTCGTATCTGCTTCATAATTTCAACAAATTCCTGCTCTCTTGGACAAATATCAGGTACACCTGCGCATTTTTGACAGTATCCGTTGTAGTTGCCGGGCCCGGATTTAATAAAATATTTCTCTTCATTTACATATCTCCATTCCATAATCTAACACATAGCCACATTCTCTGCATTTTAATAGATAAGTAAATGTGCTATCTGTTTCATAATAATATTTAAACATTCCTGCTCTACTTCTTCAACATGAACTTCTTTTCCTCTTTTATCGGTAAGGCATATTGTAAAGTCTCCCAGTTCAAATCTTCCATCATACCGAACCGGCATTTGATTGCAAAAATAAAAACGATACTGTTCGCTTACCAGTGCGGCTCTATAAAAATCATTTGGATGCAAACTTTCTGTCAATGCCCAGCGTCTTCCATCTCCTCCAAAAGTCCGAGGTGTTCGCCCCTCTGCTCCCTGTTTCTCCTGATATGTTATGCCAGCCAGTTTACACATAACCGCTGTATAATCTAAGGATGACATAACCTCTCCCGTCTCGCCTTTATATTGTCCATCTCGAAACATAAATGCAACGTTGGTTCTTTCCGGTCCTAAAAACTGTCCATTCTCTGGTATCAGATATCCCTGTCCATGGTCTGAAAACAATGCTACTACTATCTCATTTTCTTTATATGTGTGCTCAAGATATGAAAATAACATTCCCAAATAACGATCCATATACTGCAACATCTGCTCATACTGATGCTGCTTTGCAGCATCATGCTTTTGTTTTACCGAAGTCTTACTTCCTGCCCTATAGGCACGATCTTCTATTTTAAGATGTGTCTGTACACTCGTAGGCAATTCCATTTCATCCGCAATATCATGTAAATCTCCTAATGACATCCACACAAACTGGTTTACTTCCTTTAATGCTTCTATTTCATTGATTACACTGCCAACCATTTTTCAACAGAAACCGGCATGCTGTAATTGATAAATAAATCTGTCACATCCTCTTGCATAACCGTAAGATGGAATAATTCTCCAATCCCCAGAAAAAACAGAGGTATAGTATCCTTCCTCATGAAAATATTCCAGCAATGTCTTAGACGTTTCCGGAAGTTTCCAGTCAATTTCATTATGAAACATCATATGGTGTGATGTTGTAAGTCCTGACATAAATCCTGCAATACTTGGATATGTCCATTCTCCTGAACTATAAGTTTGTTTGCAAACCATTCCTTTGTCAAAATATTTTGCTGTATTTGGCATAAGCTGTGAAAATCTATCTTTTGTCAGCAACACCTGTGCCAATCCATCAACAAAAACATTTAATACCAGTTTTTTCTTATTTCCTTCATTTTGAACTGGTATCGGTCTTCCCACATAACATAATCCGGAGGATACTATTTCCCTGCCACCTCCAACACAATAATAGTAAAAACTTTTATCATTATGCTGAATAACCGGAACATTTCCATTTTATGTTTCAATCCATTGTGTTGTATTTTCTTTTTCTGCAGCTATCGGAACAATCCATTTTTCCACTGTATCAGGCAGTTTCAGGTATGTTGTTTCCACTACCTGCTGGAATTCTACTCTCCAATGCACTGCATCTTTCTCTGTTGTAATATAAATCGGTTCATGATACATCCCAACATACTTTTTGCCTCCTCATTTCATAATAATATTCACCGCCCATACTATCAAATGAACGAAACCGTTTTTCCTTATATCCAAACTGGTTTTTTCGTATCCGAGAAATGCCGGTATCATGTCTTGAATCAAAAACGTTTTCTGTTCCTCCGGTAAATATGCAATTAATTGTTCCATTCGTTCCATTGCACGCTTTGATGCCTGTTCGCAATCATTATGAACTTTTTTGTCTCCAGCATAGGATGCTAATAATTTTGATATACAATAATGTTTGTATGCGTTCATATATTTTGACTGGCATTCATATGCTTCTGCCAATTTTATATGTATCATCTAACAGAGTACGGATCTTTCCTTAATGCTTCTTCCCCTATTTCAATTGCTTGCTGTACTTTATTTTCTTCCGAAAAAAACCACATTTTCATTAAATATAAGTCTACATCTTCTGGAAATTCGTTTTCATAATTCAAAATCAAGTCCTGTATTTGATTTATTGATTTTTCTTTTTTCAAAAATAATTTCCATATTTGTTTCTTTTTTTCATTCATATTGCTATATATTCCTTCCAAAAATCTAAACCTCATTAAACATCCGATGTAATCTGTTCTCAAACGTAAAATCCGTTTAACCCGTTCCAGTCCTGCCATAGCAATTCTTTTACGTTCTTCCTCATGCTCCAGATAATACTTTGCTTTTATAAACATATCCTGTAAGTTCTCGTATACCACACATTCCTCTCCAATCACAAAATACTCTTCTAACTCCTGCTGATAATTGGAAAGCACAAATCCGCCACATCCCATCACATCCGTAACACGAAGTGGTATTCCTGTCTTAATCGTTTTTAAAGATATATTCAGATTGATTTTGCTCTGTGAAAATACTAACGGCATCTGAGTATAGTAGTCTGCATAACCTTTCATATGAACTTTCGGAAGTCTGGTTTCTTTATCTGTCGAATACAGATCTACGTTGTAGTGCCCTGACAACAATGCCAATGCCATATAGCGTTCCCGTCCGGTTGTTTCACAGGCAAGCATAAATTCCAGTTCCTGCCTGCCCATCTGAAATCCATCCGTTGCTACTTTCGCATATTCACCATTCATGTGATCCAGCAGTTCCTGTGTCACAAGCTCTGGTATCAGGTAACCACCATACACTTTCATCTGTGCATTGACAATTCCCTCTAAATACCCTTTGATATAATCCGTCAATGGCGCAGTAAAATACGCATATTCCGTCTGATACACTTTCCCGACCAATGAGACGTCCGTCTTGTAAATTTCCCGCTCTTTTCTGGACACATTCATATGAAATACATCCGTATCCACCGCAAGGGGCATATGGTACGCACAGACTCCTGCTTTCTGATATTCTTCTGCCTGCCCTCTGTCAAAGAAAAAAAGACGGTTGCAGGAACGAAACAGACATTTTGTATCCCTGATATGGATTGGGGAATCATATACCCACGCTGTGTATGGAATAGCGACTTCCTCACATATCTGAGATACCAATGGTGAAAAATTAACCGACAGCACATCGGTATATGCGCATTCCTTTATCTTTTTTCGAAACAGCTCCAAAAATCTGTCATCATGCTCCCAGTCTTCAAATTGATAAAAGAATGTATCGTAGGGAATTTCTAATTTTTGCAACGCACGCTCCATTCCTTTGTTCATAAAAGAATGCCACTGGAAAAAAAGTATTTTTTTCATAATTTCCGGATTTCTCCTTCTGATGATTTCATAAAATAGACAAAAACCAGTCTCCTCCATGTATCAGAAACTGGTTTTTTATTTATCCGATCACTTCTTTTGCAGCCTCTCCCAACTGTTCAAAAACCGGAATTACCTTTTAAACTCTTCTGCCATTTTAGCATCCTCATTTGCAGAAATTGCATCATTTAAAGATACAATTGCCCGATTAAATTCTTCTTTATTGATTCTCTCTTTCCCATCATTCAACAACTCAATGGTGCCATTTACAACCTGAATCTCCCAGTTAATCGCATCTACAATGGATTTTAAAAACTTATCCGTGTCATCTAACGCTCTCCTGACAACTCCTTTACAATAATTGTCATGTTCTTTACCAGACGACCGTTAAAGTCTGTTAAAACCTCTAATGCTTCCATCTGCTCTTTTCTGTTGTCTTCCATTTTTTTACCCTTATCTTTTCGATTCCTTTCTTGCATTATATATATTTATCGACAAATCTCCTGTATTTCATTAGTACCTTCTCTAACTGCAGTGTAATCTGCTTCTTACTCAAACATGGTAAAGAATTATGCAAAAAAACCGATATTATTATCATAAATCACACTAACATAAATCGTAACATTTTTAAGGATATACTATGACAAAAATATTAAAACAAACAACCTCCGGCGGTATTTCTTTTCTGGAGCTTTTACTGGATGAAACTTTATGTTCCGGAAGTATTCTGGTTGAAAAGGAGCTTGCTATCGCAGCTGGCGGCATCAATCCCTACCTAAATGCAAAACAAAAATATGACCTTCTGTTGCGTATTGCAGCGAATGGTAATCTTATCTTTCTTCCGGAAGAGAAAGAACCTGCTCTCTCTTATCTTACTCTGGAGGACGATGTTTCCGATGAAAACGGCTGGCAGACCGACTGTTATCTGGTTGGAAAATACAGCGCAGAGCTTCAGCAAAACAATTTATTTGACATTGTACTGCAGTCTCTTTTAGACGAGGCAGACCACGAAGGACGTAAGGAACAAACTCTTTCTTTTCTGGAACAGATGATCTCACATAATGATTCCTACTGGAAAATTGCCGAGGGAGACTGTCCCATTTTAATCTATAAGGGAGACGACATCTGCACAATGTGTTAAACGTCTTTGCAGAACAGTTTGGTACAGCATTAGCTGATGCCGGGCGTAATGTCATCTATTTTGACTGTGGCAAAGAAGATTTAGGCAGACTGACCTCTTATATGTACCAGCACTTTCAGGCTATCATCGGTATACAGTCTTACCTCTTTTCCGTTAAGATGAAAGATGAGGTTCATTATCTGCATGAATACCTTTATGGTCCTAAATACAATTTTATCTTTGACCATCCCATCTGGATGAAACAACATCTGATGCACCATTATCCGGATTTTTATGTTTTAACACATGATGAAAACTATGTTGCTTTTCTGCAAAAATATTTAAAAAAAGAAGCCATATTGTTTCCACCGGCAGGCTTATCCCTCCTCACCACCAGACAAATTCTGATTGTTTTCAAACCATGTATGATGTTACTTTCATCGGCACTTATGGCGATTATATGCAGGAAGTCCTTCTGATACACCAGCTTGACCGTTCCAAACGGTTTCTGGCAAACCGTTTTTTACTTAAAATGCGCCGCCATCCAGAGCTTACTTCGGAAGCTGCACTTCTTGCTGTTCTTCAGGATAAGGCATGGTGCTTTCTGACGAAGCATTTGTCTCTCTTTTTTATGAATTACGCCGCGTGATTTATTGTGTAATGCACTATTATAGATATCATATTTTAGAAACACTGTTGAAAAGCGGCATTACACTTGATGTTTTCGGAGAGACCTGGCAGCACTGCCCATTATGCCGTTACCAGAATCTGATCTGCCATCCGGATGTTACCGTAAAGAAAGCCTCTCTATCTGGCAGTATTCTAAAATCTCTTTAAATATCATGTCCTGGCATAAGGGCGGATTCACAGAACGTATGGCAAATATTATGTTATGTGGGTCAGTTCTTGCAACGGATGCTACTACCTATCTGCAGCGTGATTACACCAAAGAAGATATGATTGTCTTTTCCCTAGATGCTCCGGAAACACTTTCGGAACAAATTCAGGCATTATTACAGAATGAACCGCTGAGGCAGTCTATTGCCGCAAACGGAAAAGCCAAAACACTTAAGCTGCATACCTGGAAAAAACGTGCAGAAGAATTTTTAAAATTACAACAACAGATTACTGCAACTGAAGCAACTTCTCCAGCAACTGCACAACCTGCGCAGTAATACCAAGACGTTCTGCATCTCTTAGGATGATTTCTACACGGTGATTGAACGTATCTGTTTGTAGATAATCTTTTTTGTATCGCTGTAAAAGAATACAGCTTGCAATCAGATACTGCTCCGAATCACCTGATACCCCTAATGCGGAAAATTCCGCATCCAGTAGCACCTCATCCAGAAATACTGCCTGATATTTTTGCGCAATACGCAGGGCAAAATCATAATCTTCCAGACATTTTAGTTTTTCATCCAGACCTCCTATCTGTTCTACACACTCTTTTTTTACAAGCAGTGTAGGCATTCCAATCATATTATCCCACAATAACTGTGCATAAATATCCCCACTCTTTTTTTCACTGGCAATCCGCTCATCCGGTAATGTAATGCTTTGCCCTGCCCCCATATCATATCTTAATTTATGATAACAAAATCCGGCATTCTTATCAGACAATATCTGTTTCATCTGCTTTTCCAACTTCCGCGCTCTCCATAAATCATCACTGTCTTCAAATGCAATATATCGTATTGTGCCATCTGCATGCCGCAGTTTCTGGCTTTCGACTGCCCTCCATTCTGCTGCATCTTATAATATACAATTCTGTCATCGTGATAGCTTCGAATGATTTGTTCCGTATCGTCTGTAAAACCGTCATCCACTACGATCAGTTCAAAATATGGATATGTCTGTGCCAGCACACTTTCAACTGCTTTCCCGACCTTTCCTGCACGATTATACGTCGGAAGAACAATACTTACCGGTATCTCACTCTGCATCTTACTCATTTTCCTTCTGCTTTGCAGCTGCAATGATATGCCCTTTCTCTTTTTTTAATTCCTTCTCTATCTCACAAATAGATTTTCCAAAAAGAGTTTTACTGTCTATCAGTTCTTCTGCCCGTTTACGTGCAAGTACTGCCATCCTGTCGTAAAACTCTTTTTCTGTCGCATACCGGAGTATCAGTTGTTTCATGGTAGAATAATCTGGCACCCAAAAGTCAGCTCCTGCGGCAACTGACACATCTCCCACTGGCAATGTAACCGCAGGAATTCCCTGATACAGGCTTCTGAAACGGAACTGCCGCCTCCGCTTCTCTTTGGATTTACATATAAATCACAGCACTCTGTCACCGCAAGCGCATCCATCTGTTTTCCCAGATTGATACTGTTCTGGCGCAATCTCTCATATCCGTTTACCCTGTTTTCATAGGTATCAAATAGACCCATAAATGCAACAGCAATCCCTGCATTTTCTTCGAGCACTTCCTCAAGCATTTGCAACAGGGAATCATCTATTTCCTGATCCAGACGCCAACCAACCAGTAGCAGAATAAACTTATCCTGCCACAGCCCCAGCTGTTTCCGTGTATAACTATGTGTCTGCTCCTTAAAAGAAAACGTAAACGGTGTCTGCTTTACTTTTTCTTCCTTTACTCCTAAAATAGCAAGCTGCTTTCTATCGTCTTCTGTCAAAGCTTTATCTACCATCTGGTATTCGCCGCAGGAAATCGCAATTTTGGAAAATACCGTGCTGATCGTAATCTGCGGAACAAACAGACCACATAAATCTGCACAGATGTCACTTCCTCCGATGCTCAGAATAAATTCCGGTTTCCGTTTCCTTACCAGTTGAATAATATCTGCCATGATCCCCAGATCCGGCATTTTATTTTCGCACTGATGAAATTCAAATGTTTCCCCCTTAAATGCCAATTCCTTTAAACCACTTAACTCTTCTGCATAGGCAGCATTTACCAATCCGTAAAACGGAGCCTGTCCTTTTGCCGGTATCTGCATCGCTGTATTGATTATCACGATCTCTTTTTTTAAATATTTTTTTAAAACATAGCACCGGTCGAGCAATGTCTTTGTCGGTGCATGTTCCATTCCTAATACCTGTGATGAAAAACAAACACCAGATTGTGATTTCGCTCCTGCCATGGCACATATTTCCTCTCTTTTATCCCAAAGCTGTTACAAAACAGTCCAAACAGTTCCCGGTAAAGTCTCGCCATTTCTGATTGACTGCCGGTGTCTGCAGCTTCTGATTCAGAAACTGCACCGTTCCGATCTGCCAGAAATGACTTAATTTATTATATTCCCCGATATCTTCATACGAAGCATCTAAGATCAGATCCAGCAGCTCCAGTGCATAGGTTTCTTCGCCGCTCACCTTCATGCAAAACGACAATATATGCACCCACATCCAGGCTGCTGCATTATCTGCTGCTCCCGCAATTTCCTGTAACAAGCTTTTTTGTGTTTCTGCCGGGTTCTTTTGTATTGCCTCTTCTGCCTGTTTTAAAACCTGCTCTATTTCACCGTATCTGGCAAAATAGTCCTCCATCGGATATGTTTTTATTACATCCAGATATTCTAAAATTGTCATCTTGAACTTACCCCTATCTAGTTATACTTCATATTTTCGGAAGTGTAACAATATTGCAAAACCATCTTCCCTATCTCCTGAAATTGCTCCGGCGTTAACTGTTTATCAATCAATTTCAAAAGTGTCCGATTGAAATCGTCCTCCTTGAAATAAGGATTCTCTAAATAATCCGGAAACAGCTCTCTTACACGCTTTACCATCTTTGATACACATCAAATGGAGGATTGTCGATTGTCAAATTTTACAAATAATTTAATTAAGGTGCTGCAATAGAATGTATACAAAAAGCTAAACTCTATCTGCCAATAATATTTGTCAAAAATTCCCAGTTTTTGATACGTTTCTACTTTTTGCTCCTCTATTATCATCTGATCCAGATGATAAGTCATATTTTTTTTGTATACTGTAGAATCTTCTCTTTGTCTGTAATGATAGCAATTATCAGCAATATGATAAAACGACCTGATATATAGCCGTATAACTGCCGACCAATAATTATCCTCGTATTTCAAATGTTCTGGAAATTTGATTTCGTTTTCTATAATTAACTGTTTTCGAAAAATACAGGTTACCAGTCCACCGCCATATCCTGGATGTGTAAAATCTCTGATCCAATGATCCCCACCTTCTACAATGCTATTTTCAAACTGATCAAAACAGTTTTCCTTTTTCTGATAAATAACTTCTCTTCCATCTGGATAATTCAACATTCTGCCACAATCTACAGCATCGCACTGATAATCCCTTGCACACGCATATAATTTTTCATACATTTCTGGTTCGATCCAGTCATCTGAATCAACGAACCCAATATAAGCTGCCTCTGCATAACTTATACCGACATTTTTAGCACCACCTTGAGACATATTTTTCTCAAGCTGGATTGCAACAACCTCTTTGGGATGTCTCTGCTCAAATTCACAAATACACCTCCATGTCTTCCCCTCATCTGTTGACGCATCATCCACAAATATAAATTGGAGTTTTTCAAATCCTATCGTCTGTTTTTCTAAGGAAGCCATACACTGTGGCAGATATTCTGCTGTGTTAAAACATGGAATAATGATTGAAATAAGTGGTTTCATCGGTCTTAGTTCTCCTTGTAAACTCTCTATTTTTTAGTATATAATAACCATATAGGAAATGCAAATGATACTAAGATCAGGAGTCGTTATGAATATTTTAATCTACCGTTATGGCAGCATCTGCGAACCGGATGTGATAACCGGTTTTGAAGAGCTTGGCAACCATGTACATGAAATTACCGCAGAGATTTACAATAAAGATTTATTACCCTCTGAGGGAGTTACCCTGCTGAAAAACGAACTGCTCGCACACAGCTATGATTTTGTTTTCAGCATTAACTTTTTTCCCTTTATTTCTGAAGTATGCAATATCTTTCAGATCCGCTATCTTTGCTGGACCGTGGACAGTCCGGTTATGGAATTATACTCCTATTCCATCAAAAATCCATGGAACCGCATTTTTTATTTGACCTTGCACAGTACAATGAGTTTTCTCCAAAGAATCCGGACTGCATCTTTCATCTGCCGCTTGCCAGCAATCCAGCGCGTTGGAAGCGAGTAATTTCTCATGCAACACCTGCTGACATCAGACGGTTTTCTTCTGACATCTCATTTGTCGGTTCTCTCTATACTGAAAAATCGCCTTATGACAGACTCCAAAATCCACCTGCCTATTTAAGCGGTTATCTGGATGGTATTATGGCAGCACAGTCAAAAATATATGGCTATCCTTTCTTAGAAGAATTATTAACGGATGAAATGGTTGCAGAGTTTCGGAAACATCTTCCCGGATTTTATACGCCACCGGAAAATTTTACACAGGATGACCGTATCGCTATGGCTCGCATCTATTTAGAGCCCAAAATATCTGCTATGGAACGTGTTGCCACGATGAAGCTTCTGGGGGCACACTATTCCATACAGTTATATACCGGAAGTGACACAGCCGGGCTTCCGGTATATAACTGTGGTCTGGTAAAAACGCTTACCGAAATGCCACTGGTCTTTCATTACAGTAAGATCAATTTGAACATTACCTCTAAGTCTATTCATGACGGACTTCCGCTGCGCATTTTTGATGTGCTCGGCTGCGGTGGTTTCTTACTGACGAATTATCAGACAGAACTGGCACAATGGTTTACACCTGGTCGCGATCTGGAATGCTATACCGGAGAAGATGACCTGCTAGAAAAAGTGGATTACTATCTGACCCACGAAAAAGACCGTACTGAAATCGCCCACAACGGCTATGAAACAGTAAAAAAATATCACAATTACCCGGAACGCCTGTTGCAGATGATCTCACTTGCCTATGGCATTAGCTCCGGTAATGATACAGAAGGAGTATTATGAAACTATTATTTCTCGATTCTCCCGCTTTTGCAAAGCAGGATATGTTAGATGCTTTTACCGACTGTGGTCTCTCTTATGATTTATTTATCCATGAGGGATACCATGACAGAAAAAATCATGCTTTTGACCTTGCCTTTGATAAGGCAGTAGAAGCTGTCTCCTATGATTTTGTCTTTTCCTTTAACTACTATCCGATTCTCTCGAATAACTGTCAAAGGCATGGAATCCCTTATGTTGCTTATGTCTATGACAGTCCGCTTGTCGCGCTTTATTCCTGTTCCTTGATCAACTCCTGTAACTATGTGTTTCTTTTTGACAAAGCAACTTATCTGACCTTTCACAACGCAGGAATAAATACTGTTTATTATCTGCACTGGCTGCAAATGTCAGACGTTTACAGTCTATGGTCTGTCCGGATGCATTTCTCACGAAGTTGTGTGCAGAAGTCTCTTTTGTCGGTTCAATCTACAATGAAGATCACAATTTCTATGACCGGCTGGACAAAATTTCGGATTTTACCAGAGGCTATCTGGATTCGATCATGGCCGCACAGCAAAAAGTTTACGGCAGTTTTTTCCTGGAAGAATTGTTAACGCAGCCCATCTTAGAAGATTTACAAAACTGCATTCCTTATCAGCCTATGTCAGATGGTACCGAAAGTGCTGCCTATGTGTATGCAAATTATTTTTTATGCCGAAAGATCACATCCAATGAGAGACTGGCACTTTTGAAACTGGCATCAGAAGCTTTTCCACTAAAATTATATACCCATCAGCCATCGGATCAGTTACCACATGCCGAGTTTATGGGGCCGGTTGACTATTACAGTACCATGCCTCTTGTCTTCCGGCACAGCCGGATCAATCTTAATATTACTTTAAAAAGCATCCGGACCGGTGTTCCGCTCCGGTGCATGGATATTATGGGAAGTGGCGGATTTCTGCTTACCAATTTTCAAAGCGACCTCCTTGATCTCTTTGTACCGGATGAGACTTTGTCTTCTATGAAAGTGAAACGATTTATCGATAAAATCCGTTATTATCTCTCTCATGAAGCAAGCCGACAACAGATCATGCAAACTGCAGTGGAAAATGGCAGAAGCCCATACCTTTGTGCATCGGGTACACTCGATATTAGATGTTTTAACATAACCTCTCTGAATGTAAAACACCGGAAAGCAGTCCTGCTGCTCTCCGGCATTTTTTAATCTTTCATCAATATTTCTTCAATATCTTCTGCCAGCATCCTGGCTCCATTGTGGTATCCTTTATAGAGTCGTAGTCCCTGCTCCAACAGTTCTTTTGGTCCCATCGTTTCTTCTGTATAAATGATATCTCCCAGTTCGTATTCCTCTTTATGTGCATACATGGAAATAAAATTTAAAATAGTTTCCTGTGAAATTTCCTCATACTGCTGATTGATTCTCCTCAATTCCTCTAACAGCTTCTCCTGCGGCATCAAATGTTTTTCCATTGCATCAACTAAGGCTTCCTGTCGTTTTATCATGCCATCTATTTTTTCTGTAAAATCTGCAACTTCCTTTTTCATTCCATGCAGCTGTTTTAAAAGTCTCTTCTGCTGCTCCGGTGTGAATGCCGGAGGGATCTGTTTTTCGATTTCATAAATATCCAGTTCTCCCCTGCATTCCTGCTCAATGGTCTCCGCCAGAGTCTGCACGATAGTTCCCTCGATTTTTGCTCCGCCCTCCGTCGCATCGATCACTTTTATCTGATCCTGATTCATCTTGATCACTTTTTCAAACCACTGTTTATAAAACCACATCTGAAAATCAGTTTCCAGCATTGTTCCATCAATGCCTTCCACTTCCACGATCTTACGTCTTTGCTTATACTGTTCATCACTTAGTGCCCTTCCCACAGTTGCTTCCTTCGTGTGAGTACTTCCTCCTGTAAAAGCCAGATCCTGCCCTATTAAAACAATTGTCCGAAATCCCAAGTACAAAGCTAATACAAACGCTTCAGAAGAAACACATCCTCCGGATGCAAAGCTCGGTATCGGGTATCCCAATTCTTCCTTCAGGGTTTCATTCCATTTCTGATAAAATGTTCCATAATAAAATACATCTTTTCCATAATTTTCTGCAATAGATTTACGTGTTGTTCCCGTATATGCCCAGATGACATCTGTTAGATCCACTCCTTCAAAGAACCGTTCTGGCACTCTTGCATCCACTGTACATACCAGATCCGGTCGAATACCTGCTTTTAATGCTGTCCTGAGTGCCGCATCTACTACAATTATGAAAGCCTTTCCCTGAATCTGTTTTAACTGCCGGATATTTTTATCCAGTGATGGTCCCGCTGAAACAATAATACATGGCCTGTCTGATATATCATATGGTTCAAGTGCCTGATGCAGCTGTTCCATATTTTTATGATAGATACAGTTCATATGAAAAGCATATGCTGCGGTATTAATCGTTCAAATGTCATACTGGTACTCTTATTTACCGTTTCATTCCACATCTGTTCGATGACACCATCCATAAATGCTTCGCATTGCTCATGGTACAATACATCATATCCCGGCAAAATACAAAATTCCAATAATTTAATCCTAGTGTAGTTGATAATTCTGCTCATTACCACACTCATATCCGGTTCCAGCTCATAAAAATAGAACAGTGTCTTTGTATCTGACACTATACCACTGAAATCCATATAATGGCAACTTATAGCAAATACTTCCAGATCCGGCTCGCATATTACAACCAGATTCGTGTCATTGCAATTTTTTAATAATTCCTGCGCGCATCTGCCATCCGAAAATCCGAAAATAAAGTAGATCCCATAATCCCGTATCTGGTAACGTTTTGCATACAGTTCCGCTGCCATTTGCGGATCCTGTCTGCTGTTTAAATGCCAGACCCTGTTATCCCCTTTTACCCATGGATCTGCATCCCATTTTCCGCAGTTTCTATTCCTGCTCTGCCTGCGGTCTTATCTATCTCAAATTTTTTTATTTTCTCTGCTAATAACGGATATCTTTGCTCAAGTGCAGCTAAGTTTTTTTCAAATAGTTCCATTTTTATAACCCATCCATCCCGTTTTAATTCTTCTGAAAATAGAACTGTGTAAACAGCACTGCCTTTTCTAACAGACAGTCTGCCATTCCGATCATATCCTGACTCTGATAGTTCTCCAATAATTCACGCAGCATCAGTAATGCGAAGTTCCCTGCTGCCTGTACCTGTTCGCTGGTCTGATTCTGTATCATATTCTGAAAAATAAGCAGCAGCTCTTTTGCCTGTTGCATTGCTTCCTGTTCTCTGTTCTGATATAGTGCTATCACTGTTTCGTCTATTTTTTGCTGCAAGATATTTTCATCCATGCTTCTGTTTCCCTTTGTTTTTTACGCTTTTCAAATTTTAGAGAAAAAACCGGCAGTAAACTGCCGGTTTTTAATTGAATTACTGTAACAGAGATAATACACCCTGAGTAGACTGGTTAGCCTGAGCAAGCATAGACTGTCCTGCCTGAGCAAGGATGTTGTTCTTGCTGTAGTTAACCATCTCTTCAGCCATATCTGTATCACGGATACGAGACTCTGCTGACTGAGTATTCTCAGCGATGTTATCAAGGTTAGCGATGGTGTGCTCCAGACGGTTCTGTAATGCGCCTAAATAAGAACGCTGTTCAGATACTACAGAGATAGCTCCCTGAACAGCTTTCATAGCTGATCCTGCTTTTTTGAAAGAAGTAACCTGTAATCCGCTAACACCAATTTTACCTGCTGACATAGCTTTGATAGAAATTGTGATAGCCTGTCCACTAAGAGCACCAACCTGAAGGCTCTTTCCTTTAAAGTTACCATCAATTAAGTTCTGAGTATTGAACTGAGTTGTAGAAGAAATTCTGTTGATCTCAGATGTTAACTGATTGATCTCAGCCTGAATAGCTCCTCTGTCAGCTGTTGTATTGGTATCGTTTGCTGCCTGAGTAGCTAACTCGTTCATACGCTGTAAGATAGAGTGAGTCTCATTTAATGCACCCTCAGCAACCTGGATTAAAGAAACACCGTCCTGAGCGTTGTCAGAAGCTTTGTTTAATCCACGGATCTGGCTTCTCATTTTCTCAGAAATTGTTAAACCAGCAGCATCATCACCTGCACGGTTGATTCTGTAACCAGAAGATAATTTCTCAGAAGATTTTGCCTGAAGTCCTGTTGTGATACCTAACTGTCTGTTAGCGTTCATAGCTGTAAGATTGTGCTGTACTACCATAATTCATTTCCTCCTTGAATTTACTGCGGCTTCCATGCCGCATCGTCTTAATTTTGCAGCTTTCCTTCCCGCCGTACGCTCCATTCTGTTCCACTGCCAAGTAACTTTTCAAGTAATGTTCATCATCACTTTGTTTACTTGTATTATATATCGGATGTTCATCCCGATACTTTATAGTAAAAAAGAAATTTTTTCTTTTTTCTATCTCTATTTCTTCTTGTCCGTAAACACCGGCTCGCATAGTTTGTCTTCATCATATTTTTATAATACTGATTTACAACACGCTGGCTCTTGCGGACTTCTCTGACCTGTTTATGTACAGATGCAAATTTTTTTGTCATTAAATCTTTATTACGTGCTTCCTGTACCTGTATGGTTGCACTTTTACTGGTTAATTTACGGATATAATCCTGCATCTGCGCTATTTCATCACGATAAATATCCGGATGATTCTTCAGATCATCCTTCACCCGGTCAAACAGTTCCTGAAACCCATCATCCAGCAGTTCCAACTGTTCGATCTGCATTGACTTTTTCTCAACCGTTTTATCAAAATCATCCGGATCTAATGCAGGATTTTCCAGTTCTTCACCCTGCCTGATATTTAATTCCATGATGGTGTCTAAAATTTCGCTTTTTTTCTTCAGGCTCTGTATCATAACCGGAATATATTGGTTTTTCTCCATATTCTCTGTACCCTTACTGCTGCGTATGTGCCAGTTTCATAACTTCTTTCCATGTATCGCGCATAGTGCGCAAATGTTTTAACACTTCTTCCATGATTTCCTTATCTTTTTTCATGTTTGCATCACGTAAACGAACCATCAGATAATTATATACCTCATCAAAGTCTTTTGCCACCGGATATTTATGATTTAAAGTACTCTGAAATTCCTCAATAATACGCTCTACTTTCATGATATTATCATGCGCTTTCTGAATATCTTTTGCCTCGATCGCTTCAATCGCAATATTTGCAAACTTGATTGCTCCCTCATAAAGCATCAGTGTCAGTTCTGCCGGTGAAGCAGTCATAACTTTGTTGTTTGCATACGCTGCGTATCCTCTGTTAGCCAGCATAAATCATTTCCTCCATGTGTTATATAATTTTAGATATAATTTTCTTTATGTCACAAATATCTGTCCCACATCTATGTGGGGCAGATATTTAAATTTTATCACTCTCTTTTTTATTTTACCACCATTTTCAGCAATTTTATCAGCCTCCGAACAGGTTGGATAATGAAGATGTCTGGCTCTGTAATTTAGACAACGCAGTCTCCATTGCAGAGAACTTCTTGTAATACGCGTCCTCCTGATCCTGCAGTTTCTGCTCCCACTTTTTGATCGTGGTAGTGTAATCACTGTATTCGGATGCCATCTCTTTATCATTGTATACTTTATAAATACTGCTTAAAGTTGAAGATTTCATCTTCGTTCCAATTGCATCATATAAATTGGTCGTAAGCTGCTGCATAAAGGAAACGACCGTATCCGGATCAGAGTTGATCATTGCCATCAGCTTATCTTCGTTTCCGGAAGTTGCTGTATCGTCCTCATCACCGTCAATATGATATGCATTCTGCTGGTTCTCCGGTGCATTCAAGAAACCCAGTGTCTTGATTCCAAAACTTGACAGATAATATTTCTTGCCATCAATCGTAACCGGCTGACTCATGGCATTCGTCATCAGATTCATGACACTTTCCAGGCTGTCATCACGACGGAGCAATGAAGATTTAATTTTCTCTTCCCACTTCTCAACCTCAGAATCAGACATTGCACTCTTTTCATCATCTGTCAAAGGCTCATATCCCTTTGCCGTATCTGCGTTGTAAAGTGATGTCATTTCGTTGATCAGAGAATTGTACTGTGTCAGGAAACTCTTGATCTTATCGTAAATTGCCTGTGTATCAGTCGCAGTTGTGACAGTGATCGCATTGGTATCCCCATCTCCGGTTGCCTGCATTGCAGTAATGGAAAGACCGTTGATAGAGTAGGTATTCAGTGAACTGGTGTATGTAATACCGTTTAACTTAATCTCAGAATCACAGCCATCAATCTTCTTAGCACCTGAGTTTGTTAATGTAGAACTCTGATCAAGGATCCTCTGTGAATCCTGTACTTTGTTTACAAATGCAGCCAAAGCTGTTGTATAATCCGATGAAGTCGAATCCATCGCAGCCAGATCTGCAAGTACCGAATTGTCATCCATTTTTTTCTGTGCAGTAGTCATAGCAGTCTGATTCTCGGTAATTTTCTCTGCATACTTGTTAGTTACCTCTGTAACTGCACTTGCACCGCCACTCTGATATGCCTGCTGGATGGAAGAGATAATATTCTTTCTTGAATATGTATCAGTGTCATTCAAAGAATCCTCAGCACTCTCATATACATTAACCTTCTCAATATTAGAGGTCAATTTGGAAATAACTTCATCGGTAAGTGTATCCTTATGATCCTCCCTGAACCTGCTCAGTAGATCTGCTGCACGGGTTGTATCAGACAATGCTGTATTTCCATGACTGTAAGTTGTCTTAACTTCTTTTTCTGATCTTCTGTAACTGTCGCTGTTCTTCCATTGCTAACCGCATTGCCATCGCTGTCGATTTCTGTAAACGTATTGTTTTCCAGCTTATAAGTTTTTCCATCGGATCCGGTATAGTTTTTTTCATTTGACCTATAAACAATGCCATCATTATCTGTGTATTCCGTGTATCCTTTTTGTGCTACATCAGCCTGATAATAATTCGTTGTCTCATTTTTCATGGCAATTTTGGCTTCCTGTCCATCCGGAGCAGTGTAAACATAATATTCATTGCCGTCACTGTCCTTCTCACCGGTTGCCTTATAAACCAGACCTGCACCTGAATCTACATAGTTGCCATCTGCATTTTTAGTATAAATGTTGTTATGATCATCTTTTGCTGTCGTGATCGCCTGAATGTATTTTTTATCATTTCCACTTCCGTACTCATAAATAGTACTTCCATCATCCAAAGTCGTTGATTTGGTGTATACATTTCCAGACGCATCCATCACAGAATTCACTCTCTGTGTTGCGCTCATTCCAAGTAATGTGGTAAGTTTCTTCTGCTCATCTGTAGTTAAGCCACTATTTTTTAATGCATCCTGCATTTCAGAATATGCCGTCGCATATCCATATGCAGATGTAAGATTTGTATTCTGGGCAGAAGCTGTCTCATACGCTGTCTTTGCATCCTGATATGTCCGAATAGCATCCACTACATTCTGCTGTAATTTATTGCCATCTGCATCATAGTACTGCGTATAAGACTTATATGTTGCATTTGTTGCATCCGAACCAACAGCCAGTCCCATCTGATACAGTGCTCTCGCACCTTCTGTATTTGCACCGGTCAGGGTAAAATCGTTATCTTTTCCGGTATCCTTTGAGCTAATGAAGATACGATGATTTGTTGCATCATAGTTTGCACTGACACCGGCATCTTTTAATGATGCAATCACATCACCAACGGTTGATCCCTGTGTTAATGTGATCTCTTTTGTTGTACCATCACCCTTTGTCAGATTGATCTTTGCATCTCCACCTGTATAACCTAGTTCAGCAAGTGTTGTGGATGTCGTCGTCTTGCTTGAAAGCTGTGCTCCGGTCAGATAACCCGCCTGCGCAACTTTAAGAATATTTAACTGCTGTGTTCCGGTCGGTGCATTATTTCCTGCCTTTACCGTTGCTTTGGTAGAATCGGAAACAGTTGTTGATTTTAAATTATATGCGGTAGATAATTTCATGCTGCCGACGCTGCTGTAAAGACTGTAAATCTTCGTATTCAGTGTTTTCCACGCATCCTGCTTCCAGGATAATTTTGTCTGTGCCTTTTTGTATTTATTCGTCTTATAGTTGTATGAAGATACCAGAGCTGAAATGATAGACTCTGTATCAAGACCTGATGTCAGACCGGTAATTCTGATTGGCATATTATCACTCCTATCTGATGAAACTTTTCATCTGTTATTATATACTCTGCAGACAGACTGTACTGTCTTTGTTTACATTTTCTCGTCCACTAAAAGTCCTGCGACTTCCCAGACCTTCGCGATCATGTCAAGTGTTTTCTCCGGCGGATATTCCTTTAAGACTTCTTTTGTGTCTTTGTCCACAATCTTGATCATAACGCGGTTCGTGGCATCGTGGATGCCAAAGACTGCTTCCGAATTGTGTGCTCTCTTATTGATCTCTTCTACAGCTTTCCGGATCTGGGTGTTATTTCCTGCTCCTACGAGTGTTTCCTGCTCCCCATCCTTGTCGTTTCTGGCAATCAGACTGTTTTTGGTATCCGTACTGTTTTTGTTTTCTGCCTTCCATGGAGTCGTGATGTTCTCCACTGTCTGCGTTGTGCCGCCTGTAGCACTTCCGCTGCCTGCAGCACTGCTATTTCCTGCTGCAGCTGCCTCTACGGATTTGCCGTAAGATGCTGTCGATGTTTCCTGTATCCGTTGAACTCCCATGATCCTGACCTCCGTTTCCATGGTATTCTCAGCTTCTTTCTGCTGTGATTCACACTTCCCTGTGTCTATCTGTGCATGCCGGCTATCTTGTGGCCTGTATGCTAATCTACTTAATCTGTGATTTATATCGGTTTCTTTGCGTATAAAATTAATACCGGAGCCGCATTTTTCTGCCTGTATAACAGAATGCACGGAACGAGGTACGAGTGAACAGTAACAATGTACGCTCAGCGGTCATTCTATTATTGTGAATTATGTGCTCCGGTATTTTCTTAGAGCAGATCCTTTAAAGATGCGATCGCATCGATATTGAGAGCTGCCGTATTTTCATTCTGAATCTGAAGATATACTTCCTTGCGGTATATCGGCACTTCTTTCGGTGCAGATATGCCGATTTTCACCTGATCTCCGCGGATCTCAAGCACTGTGATCTCGATATTGTTATTTACCACCAGAGACTCACCCTTTTTTCGTGTCAATGCCAGCATTTTTATTCCTCTGCTTTCTTTCTGCCTTTTACAGCTTCATATACATTAAACTTGATCGGATAATCATCCTCAACAATCACCTGGCAGCCTTTCTGGTATCTGTATTGATCACCAGAGGAGCCTTTAAATTAACGGTTGTATCTTTTTTATCCGCCGCTGCTGTCAGCGTTACAAGTATGTAGGTGTTATCCTCTGTAAGATCTCCAAGTGGGATCAGCATTTCATCGCTGACCGATGGTGCATAATCCGGTTTCAGTTCATTTGGATGCATGACCGGAAAAGCAACTTCCGGTTCATCCATGGACTGAAACCACATGATTGAGGATGGTGTTCTCTCTTTTTCCTTATCAAAAATCAGGGTAAACTTTCTTAAATCCGGGAATCCGATCATTCCATTCTCTAAAGTGATGATCTTCTCCTCATCGATATCTATCTCCCCAAAAAGCCTTGTGTTAGCTTTCATTCCCTTTTCCTCCTGATGCAGTCTGTATGATCACGACACGCATTCTAAAAATAGTGCTGTCATTTTACTGTTAATCTATTTTACAGATAGCTGAGCAGTGTCACCTGATTTACTTTTGAAGCTGCCTGCAGTGATGACTGATAAGCAGTGTATGCCGCTGTATACTCCAGAATGATATCTGAAAGTTCTCGGTCTTCATTCTTGGACTTTAACTCTTCCATCGTTTCCTGCTCATTTGACATACGGTTTTTTGTCAGCGCAAGGCTCTGTCCTTTGCTTCCGACGTCTGTCAATGCAAGATTGACTTTATTCAGGTAAGTATCGCAGTTCCCAATATAGCTGTTATAGAGTTTCTGCATATTATCATTTGCATAATCACGCTCTTTTTCGGCTGCTGCGATCCACTCTTCTAATTTTGCCTGACAGTCATCGGAAGAATATTCCTGCATTTTTTTCATGGCATTTAAATCTGTCACTTTCTGTTCTGCGTCAAGCGAACGCTGTACAGCATCGATCAGCTCATCCACATCCCTGCTGAGTCCGTGATCAAATACATTTGATGCCTCTGTATTGACAGTAAGTGTCTGGTTTGCAGCCACTACATAATCGATATCCTGATAGATCTGATTGCCATCTTTATCATATTTCTCATACTTTAACTTATTGTTCGTATCTGTAATATTCGTGCAGTTGTAATAATATTCCGGACGAAGTTCACCATTTGTAAATCCGGTCTTTGTATAGGAAATATCCAAAGATGCTTTATTAGTGGAAAGTGTATCTGCTGCTGTTTTGCTGAATACCATTTCTCCGGTATTACGGATCAGCACTGCCTCTCCATCTGCAATGTCATATGATTTTGGTGTTTTCGTGGATGCTTCTAACCATTTATCATAAGAATCATATACGGTAACATTCATATTTCCCGTCTTATTGACAGGCGTTGTCCCTGTTGTATCTGTATAATTGTAACTGATCGTTACCGTGCTGCCATTTGCAGAGGTTTTTGTAGTATTTCCTGCTGCATCCGTCACATCCAGACTGTCAATGCCGTCATAGCCAAGACGGATTCTATTATAAGCAGCCTGGGTTGGAGAAGCGATCTTTGTGCCATCTAACACATCTGCCTGATTTCCCGGAACTGTAACATCATTTCCATAATACCGGTGTTCCTGCAGATCAGCATACGACATCTTCTGGTCGATCTCGTATGAAGTCTTTTGTTCGTCTTCCGTAAATGTCAGCTTTTTATTTGTGCGGTATCCGGTAAATACCGTTCTGCCGGCATAATCCGCATTTCCTTCTGAATATAATTTATCACGCAGTTTTTCCAGCTGTGTCAGGATCGTTTTTCTGTTGTCTGTTGTAAGTGAATCCTGGGCACCGTATTCACACTGGGTACGGATCGTCTTGATCACTTCCTGCATACTGGTGATCGCAGTCTCTGTTACATCTAACCATGACTCTGCATCCGGAATGTTCTTCTCGTAGTACTGGTCGATCTCACTTAAGGTACTGCGCAGACGGAGTGCACGGATCGCTGTTACCGGGTCATCAGAAGGACGCTGTATTTTTTTCTGGCTGGTCATCTGATTGTTCAGTGTGTCCACATTTCCTTTATTTCCATTGATATTAATGGATGTATTATGCAATATGATATTATTTGTAATACGCATTGCCATTTCCTCCTGTTATAAATCCGTTTATACTCCGGTTTCCTCGATCAGTTTGTCATATACTTCTGCCATAACTGAGATCATCTTGGATGATAAATTGTAGGCATTCTGGAACTTGATCAGATCAAGTGCTTCCTCATCCTCATCCACACCGGAAACAGACATTCTCTGTGTCTCAAGCGCCGCCTGTATATTTGTATAATTGTTGCTGAAGATCGTAGACTGCTGTGTATCAATGGAGATATCAGAAATCATACATTTCAGGAATCCTGATGCATTTCCTGCACGGAATAAAACCGTATCACTCTTTAATTTTGCCAGATCTTCCACCAGTTTATACTTATCTACACCTTCCTCTGTATCTGCCTTATACTGTGCAGCCAGCTTGGAAGAATCTTTTACACAAATGGAAGATACACAGATATTGGATGCTGTCAGTTTGTAATAGGAGCTTGCGCCGCAGTCTGTCGTGTTTCCATGATTCTTATCGCTCTTTCCTAATGCATATTCCTCGCCGGTTACCTGATCTGCCCCGGTAAAGAATGAATAATAATCGGTTGCATTTCCGTCTAAATCCTGTCCTTTTAACATAATATCATTAAACAAAGAACAGAAAGAACGTAAAAACTGGTTCATCTGTGACATGTAATACGGAACACCCATGGTATCAACAGAGTTTCCGATGGATGCCTGCATGCCATCTACCTTATTGGACTGCTGCTGGCTTAATGCATCCTCAAGTTCGAAAGTATAGGATGTGATCTTGCCATTGGCGTCTGTCTCAAAAGTAAAGTTTGTATAATTGTAATCTTTTCCGTAAATGGTGAGTGTACCGCTCTCCGGCACTGTCATTGCCTCAATATCTGTGATGGAAGGACTGACTACTTTCACATGTTTGCTGTCGATCACTCTTGCCTCACCGGTAAAGTTCTCTCCGTTGTTGCCATCACGGATATCAAACAATGCCTTTAAGGTACCTGACATGGAACTTGCGCCAGCTTTGAAGCTGTTGCCGGTTTTCTCCCATTTAACATCATATAAACCGTCCATATCGGACTGGTTTACTTTATTTTCCCTTGCAACACATTTTAATGTTTCATAATCGTAGGTATCTACCAGTACCTGACCACCGATCTTAACTGTAAGTAATTAGCTCCTGTCGGCAGTTCCGGATCGTTTGAGTTCTGTACCGGAAGTTCCTCTGCCTCTGTCGGAACAATCTTGGATAGCTCATCGATCAGTAAGGCTCTCTGGTCACGCAGTTCGTTCGCATAACCACCCTGAATTTCAATGACGTTGATCTGATGATTTAAACTTGCAATCTTTTCTGCGATGGAATTGATATTCTGAACCGTGGATTTGATCTCCTCGTTGGCATTATTCTGAATATCTCCCAGACCGGATGCAACGCTGTTAAAGAATGTTGCAAAGTTCTGGGCACTTCCGATAAACTGCTGACGTGTATTCACATCTCCGGCATTGTTCTTTAAGGTATCTAAGTCATTAAACATCGTGTTTAAGATTGTTGAAAAACCTTTGGAAGAATCATCATCAATAAAATAATTTTCAATCTGCTTCAGGTAATTGAGCTTCGTCTCATATAAACCGACAGATGACTGGTTGTACCAGTATTTATTGTCATAATACTGGTTACGGAGCTGTTTGACAGACTCGGTCGTAACACCGGTTCCCATACTGCCGTATTTTGCATAGGCACGGATGGATTCGGAAGCAACACGGTTTGCCTGCTGTTTGCTGTATCCTTTTGTCTGTACATTCGATATATTATTTGCACTCGTATTTAAGGCAACCTGATATGCACTTAATCCTGAAGATGCAATCGTTAATCCAAAAAATGTTGATGGCATGTTAACCTCCTATGCTGCTATCCAAGCTGTGTGATCAGATGCTCGATCATCTCATTAATAACATTAATAAAACGGCTGGATGCATTGTATGCGTTCTGGTATTTGATCATATAAGTCAATTCTTCATCCGAAGAAACTCCGATTACCTGCTGTCTCTGGTTATCAACTGACTGTACCGTCTGGGACAGGTTTGTTGCAGTAGAATTGTATACATTTCCGTAGGTAGCAACCTCTCCGATCATAGCTGCATAATAGTCCTTAAAGCTGTATGCCTTTGTGTCATTCGGATTGACTGTAAGGCTTTCTTTATCCCACACTGCTGCAAGTGTCGCCATCAGTGACTGGTCTACATCTCCATTCTGCCGTAAATGTGGAAGTAGTGTTTCATCTGTGATCAATGCGCTGTTCACACTTGTACTTCCCATCGTGTACTGCTTTGTTGTATCAGCCGGATCTTCTTCATTGTATAAATAATAGGTCTTTGTCTCACCAGAAGCCGGATCTGTATAGGAAACCTCCGTATAACGTTCTGTTCCAAGTCTTGTAAATAACTCCTGTGGCGGAAGTTTGCCATCTGATCCCACTGCGCATTTATCTGCATCTAAGATCTTCGTATTTGCTGTCACGGTATAGGTATTGCCGTCTGCATCGGTCATGGTAACGGAATTATTTCCTGTCAAACCTGTGATGTAATTCGATGCTTCCGTATTCGGGCATAAGATATCGTTGATCGCCGTTGCAATTCCATGGAACAACTGATCCATCTGTGCTTCTGCACGGAGCATAACAGACATGCCTGTCGTATCATCATAAGTCTTGCCGTCCACTCCAAGAATATCCTTGTAATTGGCAACTTTATCTCCTCTCGCAAGCACAAGAGCTTTGATCTCTCCCATATCGTTTTTATTTTCCGTGGAAATATCACGGTTAAAATTAAACAGATAGGTATACTCACCCTTGTCCGGATCTGACAGATGGGACCAGTATGGTGTCACAAATCCTGTCGCTTTGTCCGTCTGTTTTTCTACTTTATAGTAGCCGTTCTCATTGACAAACTCGTTGCCTTCCAGCTGACGCGCACGACACCGTTTACCTCTTCTTTATAAGAAATATCAACAAGACTTGCCAATTCATCTAATGCCAGATCTCTTGCATCACGCAGTGTCATTGCAGTTTCAATATTTCCTGCCTCAACTTTCTGGATCTGCAGATTCAGTTCACTGATCGTCTTGCCAAGTTCATTGACCTGATCGATATCATCTGAAATCTGTGAATTGATGTTGTACTGATAACTCTTAAGTCCGGAATAAACAGCACTGGATCTGCTCGTAAAAAGCTGTGCTTTCTGAACTACAAGATTCTGATATACGCTATCCTCCGGGTATTTGTAAAGCTCCTGAAATGAGCCCCAGAAATCGGTTAATGCATCCTGAAAAGCCTGTCCCTCTAATTCCTGATAATAGTTCTGTACCTCTGTCAGTGCCTCACTGGTGGATGCATAAAAAGACTGACGGCTTGATTCCGTACGATATAACCGATCTAAGAATACATCTCTTGAATGGACAACATCTCCGATCGTTACACCAAGACCGGATTGCTGATTGCTGATTGCTGCTGTTGTATTAAATGTGACATAGTCACGGTCTGCAAACAAAACGCTCTGACGCACATATCCTGTTGTGTCTAAGTTCGCCAGGTTGTTTGATGTTACGTTAAGTGCATTCTGACTGCTCTGTAAACCGGCTACGCCGATAAACATACTTCCAAAACCATTTGCCATGGTAGTTCCTCCCTGCTTTTACTATTGCTTCGCGTCGAATCCACTGCTGCCTAAGATATCGCCTGTATTATAGGCATTCTTATCATAGTTGCAGTTCTCAGGTGCTGTCGCGTACTTCTCAGCAAGGTAGTCAA
>ENA-OQJH01000197-OQJH01000197.1-human-gut-metagenome-genome-assembly--contig:-NODE-197-length-36701-cov-5.845792_pt1 | contig 36701 bp, 51 predicted proteins | sample MGYA00242597_ERZ504763 | MGnify/ENA primary metagenome ERZ504763 (study PRJEB26092, sample SAMD00036359) | human gut metagenome | host: Homo sapiens | study: EMG produced TPA metagenomics assembly of...
CTCTTCTGCTGCATATACCAGAACTGAGGCCCAGATCCATGGCGTAGTTGACCACCCGGCGGTATTCGTAGGTGGTGATGCGCCGTCCGATGCCGTGGTCTGCCGCCTGATAAAAGGGGGTGTACTGGCTCATCACGCTGGGCAGGAAGCACCCGGGGTCGGCCTTGTTCCAAGCCGCCATCTGATCGAGCACGGCAAAGCTGTCGTCCACATGGCCGGGCAGGGCAAGGTGGCGCAGGATCACGCCCCGCTGCAGGATGCCCTCACTGTCAAAAACGGGGTGGCCGGCCTGGGCCATCATGGCTTCAATGGCGGGCCTGGCCTGCGCAAAATAGTCCGGCGCAGCGGAAAGCTCTGCCGAAAGGGCAGGAGAAACATATTTCAGGTCGGCCAGCCAGATGTCGATGAAGCCGCGCCAGGCGTGCACGCTCTCCACGGTCTCGTAGCCGCCGGTGTTGCAGACGATGGCAGATGCAGCCCCTGCGCCCGGGCCAGGTCGAGGGCAGCGATGATCCAGGGCCGCCACTGCCCAGGCGTGACAAGGTTGATGTTGTGGGCTCCCTGCGCCTGCAGGTCCAGAAAGATCTCGGCCAGGCGCTCCACGGTGATCTCCCTGCCCAGCCCCTCGGCGCTGATGGGGTAGTTCTGGCAGAAGCAGCACTTGAGGGTGCAGCCGGAGAAAAACACCGTGCCGCTGCCCCGGGTGCCGCTGATGCAGGGCTCCTCCCAGAAATGCAGGGCAGCGCGGGCCGCTTTCAGGGTGCGGCCCGCCCCACAGAAGCCCGTCTGCCCGGCGGCCCGGTCGGCTTTGCACTGCCGGGGGCAGAGAGTGCAGGCTTCCGGCACGGCAACAGAAATGGTTTTGGGCATAATATCCAAGTCCTTTGCAAAAGATTTGACAGAATTACTTTCGTTTATTATACCATTTATGACATGGAATGTGGTATACTATGATAGAATATTATATATTATGCAAAAATACTACATATCAGACGGAGGATATCATGCGCACCGAAAACGAGGAGATCCGGATCATTTGAAATATCTCTCCCTGCTGTCACGGATTATCCCTCGCAGGCGGCCGCCGCCAGTGAGATCATCAGCACCCAGGCCCTGCTCAAGCTGCCCAAGGGCACCGAACATTTTATGAGCGACCTGCACGGTGAAAACGAGGCCTTTGTCCACATCCTGAACTCGGCTTCGGGTGTCATCCGGGAAAAGGTGGACATCGTGCTGGGGGAGAGCGTGCCGGAACAGACCCGTGCAGAGCTGGCAACGCTCATCTATTACCCCAACGAGAAACTGCCCCGCTCAAAGCCAAGTGCACGGATGAGGAAGCGCTTGACCACTGGTACACAGAGACCCTGCTTCAGCTCATTGATATCTGCCGGTTGGTGTCCTCCAAGCATACCCGGCAGCATGTGCGCTCCTGCCTGCCGTCCAGCTGCGGGTATATTCTGGATGAGCTGCTCCATGCCCACTTTGAGGACCACGACAAGGACCTTTATTACGGGCAGATCGTGGGCAGTATCATCGAAAATGGCCGCGCCGACCGGTTCATCGTCCGGCTGTGTGAGCTCATCAAGCGGCTGGCTGTGGACAAGCTGCACATCGTGGGGGACCTGTTTGACCGCGGCCCCCGGCCTGATATCATACTGGACCGGCTCATGCGCCACCACCATGTGGATATCCAGTGGGGCAACCATGACGTGGTCTGGATGGGTGCCGCCGCCGGAAGTCCCATCTGCGTCTGCACCGTGCTTAAAACGACACTGGCCTACCACAACCATGCCATGCTCGAGGACTGCTACGGCATCAACCTGCGGCACCTGCAGCGGATGGCCGAGCAGTTCTACGGAAATGACGACCTGACCCTCTGGATGCCCCACACCGATGCGGCGCGCGGCCCTTACACCGAAGGAATGCTCCACCGCTGTGCCGTGATGCACAAGGCCGTGACTATTCTGATGCTCAAGATGGAGTGCAAGGTCATTGACCGCAACCCGGATTTCAAGATGCAGGGTCGGGATTTCCTGCGGCACATCGATTGGAAAAAGGGAACAGTGACCCTGAACGGGCAGGTATACCCCTGCGGGACACCAGCTTCCCCACTGTGGACCCGGCAGACCCCGCCGCCCTGAATGATGATGAGCGGCTGGTGCTCCGCAAGCTGGTGGAATCCTTCCGGCAGAGTGAGCGCTTGCAGCATCATGTGGAATTTTTGTATGCCAAGGCAGCGTTTACCACATCGAGAACGGCAACCTGCTCTACCACGCGTGGTGCCCATGACCAAAACGGCAGCTTTGCCGTGGAGCGGTTCGAGGGACACAACTACTCGGGCCGCGGCTTGATGGACTACTGTGACGAGCGGGCACGCTGCGGCTACTTTGCTCCCGAGGGAAGCGCTGCCCGGCGGAGCGGTCAGGACTTTTTGTGGTATCTGTGGTGCGGCAAGCTGTCGCCGTTGTTCGGCCGCAGCGCCATGACCACCTTTGAGCGGCTGTATATTGCCGACCCCGCAACCCACGAGGAAGTCAAGGACCCCTATTATACATGGTACAATGAAGAGGCCGCCTGCCGCCGCATCCTGGCGGAATTCGGTCTGCCCGGCACCAGCCACATCGTCAACGGCCATGTGCCGGTGCGGGAGAAGAGCGGCGAGAGTCCCATCAAGGGCGGGGGCCGTCTGGTCGTTATTGACGGCGGGTTCTGCCGCGCCTACCATGAAAAGACCGGCATTGCAGGGTACACATTGGTGTACTCCAGCCGCACCATGTCCCTGCGGACCCATCAGCCTTTGTCAGTGCTGAAAAGGCCGTGAACGAAAACATCGACATCGTGTCGCAGAAGAACATTCTGGAAACGGAGAACCACCGCATTCTGGTGGAAGAGACGGACGAGGGCGAGATCCTGCGGGAGCGGGTACACGACCTGAAACAGCTGGTCAAGGCCTATCAGCTGGGCTGGATCAAGGAGACCTGCAGCGAGGATTGCGTCTGGTAAGGGGCGCTGATTGTAAAATTTTTGAAATAAGAAACAAAAATATCGAATATTTCCGCAGATTCTGGGCAAAACAGAAAATAATCGGGCAGGGGAAAAGGGGGCTTTGCTTTTTGCCCGAAGTTGTGTATAATAAGATAGTTGTATCGTGAGGGTGTGTACCCAGCGGTGCGCGGAGAGATCAAGTAAGAACCTGAGTGGCCCTGCCGCTGGCGGGCCTGCGACAAGGAGATTATAAAATTGGAAAAGTTTGTTATTACGGGCGGCAAGCCCCTGCATGGCGAAGTCACCATTTCCGGTGCAAAAAATGCGGCTGTGGGCATTCTGCCTGCCACCATTCTGGCGGCAGATGTCTGTGTGATCGAAAACCTGCCGGACATCAGTGATGTGGCAGTCAGCCTGAAGATCCTGAGCACCCTGGTGCCGGCATCAAGATGCTGAACCGCAATACCTACGAGATCGACACCACCCACCTGAACAGCACCAACGTCCCGGACGATCTGTCCCGCCAGATGCGTGCCAGCTACTACTTCCTGGGTGCACTGCTCTCCCGCTTTGGCAAGGCACAGGTGGCCATGCCCGGCGGCTGCAATCTGGGCCCCCGCCCCATCGACCAGCACCTCAAGGTGTTCAGCGCGCTGGGTGCAGAGGACAGCGTGGACTACGGCATGATCACCGTCCGAGCCAAGGAACTGAACGGTGCCCATATCTTCTTTGATAAGGTCAGCGTGGGCGCTACCATGAATGGTATGCTCTCCGCTGTGATGGCACAGGGCCAGACCATTCTGGAAAACTGCGCCAAGGAGCCCCATGTCGTTGATCTGGCAAACTTCCTGAATATGTGCGGCGCGGATGTGCGCGGTGCCGGCACCGATGTGATCAAGGTGCGTGGCGTGGAAAAGATGCACGGCTGCACTTACAGCATCATCCCTGACAGATCGAGGCGGGCAGCTACATGGTTGCCGCTGCTGCCACCGGCGGCGACGTTCTGATCAAAAATGTCACACCCAAGCATCTGGAACCCATTACGGCAAAGCTCCGCCGTGCCGGTGTGGATGTGGAGGAATTCGATGATTCCGTCCGCGTCTCCCGCAAGGGCGATATCCTGCCGCTGAAGATCAACACCATGCCTCACCCGGGCTTCCCCACCGATATGCAGCCCTGATGGGTGTGCTGCTCAGCGTGGCAAAGGGGACCTCCACCATCACCGAGAGCGTGTGGGATAACCGCTTCCGCTATGTGGACGAGCTGCGCAAGATGGGCGCAGTGGTGCAGGTGGACGGTCAGGTGGCCGTGTTTGAAGGGGTGGACAAGCTGAATCCTGCCCCCCTGCGCGCTTCTGACCTGCGTGCCGGTGCGGCCATGGTGGTTGCTGCCCTGATGGCAGACGGCACCAGTGAAATCGAGGAGATCGGCCACATTGAGCGCGGCTACGAGAACATCGTGGAAAAGCTGCGCGGCCTGGGCGCTGAGATCAGCAAGGTGGATCGGATGCCTGCCGCACTGGAATCAGCAATGTGATCATTCAGAACCTCTCAGTCTGCTTCACAAAAGTTCCTCTGACAGGGAGCTTTTGTGAAGCAATGACGGAGAGGTTCGTTTCTTGAGGTTTGAAATGTCTGAATTCATCTCGTTATACTCTGGTTCCTCCGGCAACTGCAGCGTGGTGCGCACGGGGGAAAAGTACATCATCATCGATATGGGAAAGGGCGTGCGCACTACCTCGGCGGCGCTCAAGGAGCTGGGCCTGAACATCAGCGATTGTGCGGGCATTCTGGTCACCCATGAGCACTCTGACCACGTCAAGGGGCTGGCTACCTTCCTCAAAAAGAATCCGCTGCCGGTATACGGCGCAGACGATACGCTGGATTTTCTGGATGCAAACGGTATCGTGCCCGCCAGCTGTGCGTTGCGCACCCTGTCCGGCGGGGAAGAGGATGTGGGAGATTTCGGCGTGACGATGTTCCCCACCAGCCACGACGTACCATGCGTGGGCTACCGCATCCACACCCCGGACAACAAGACCATGACCATTGCCACCGACCTGGGGGTCCTGACCCCGCCGGTGCATCAGGCCCTGAGCGGCTGTGACCTGGTGGCATTGGAAAGCAACTACGACCTCCACATGCTCCGCAGCGGGCGGTATCCCTACTACCTGCGCTCCCGCATCGAGTCCAACCGGGGCCATCTCTCCAACGATGAGTGCTCGGCAAAGCTGCTGGAGCTGATCCAGGAGGGATGCAAAAAGTTTGCCCTCTGCCATCTCTCGCAGGAGAACAACACCCCGGCGCTTGCTTTGCAGACCATGTTCAACACCCTGGGTGCGGCAGGTGTCGTGCCGGAAAAGGACTGCATCGTGCAGGCCCAGCGCCGCAATGAGATCAGCCCTGCACTTACATTTTAAGAAAAAATGGCCCTCTCCATCATTGCTTTGCAAAGCATGACGGACAGGGCCATTTTTGTTGTTATGCCAGATCCGGCAGGATATCGGGCCAGAGGGCCTGCTCCTGCCGCAGGTCGGTGAAAACGCAGTCCAGATAGATCTTGTTCACAGCCGAGATGATGGTGCTGCGCAGGAGCGTGCGTGCATCATCAACATCCGGCTCCAGCTCGGAGAAGCTCTTGGTCAGGCCGAACACATAGGGCAGGTAATTCTCCAGCTCATCGCAAAAGGTATCATACGCCTGCGCGGAGGTATAATGCGCCCGCTGCATCTTGAACAGACTGTCGATGTTTTCCATGGACAGGACATTTTTAGAAACTACGATGTAGATCAGGCAGGCCAGCTGATCCCGGGTATACTTCTTTTTGATGGGGTGGCTGATGATCCCTTTCTTAACGTAGTTGCTCACCATGGAAGCGGTGAGCTCCACCCCCTGAAATGTGCGGAAACACCCGTTGACAAACTGTACACTCTGATCCAGATAAAGCCTACGGTGGGGAGTTCTGCATACCGGGGCAGGGCAAACCCTGCGGCGCAGGCCGCAACGCGGCGGTTTGATTCTAATTTCATGCGGACAGTATACCATGTTTTGGAAATGTGGTCAACAGGAAATTGAAAACTTTTGAAATAATTCAATAAAACAGTTGACAGGGTTTTGAAAAGCTGATATAGTGATTCAGACAACAGGAAAAACTGCGGCATCCGCTGCCGCCGGAATGGAGATAAATGCTTATGAACACTAAGATTGTTGTGGATTCCTCCGCCAGCCTGTACACCTTGCAGGGCGTGGATTTTGAATGCGTTCCCCTGAAGATCATCACCGACGATGCCGAATATCTGGACAACGGCACGATGGATGCCGTGGGCATGGCCCAGACCCTGCGTACCTATAAGGGCAAGACCTCGACCTCCTGCCCCAACGTCAGCGACTGGCTGGCCGCCTACGAGGGAGCCGACGAGGTGTATGCCATCACCATCACGGGCACTCTGTCCGGCAGCTACAATGCCGCCCAGCTGGCCGCCGAGGAATACCAGCAGGAGAATCCCGGCAAGCGGGTGTTCGTGCTGGACAGCCTTTCCACCGGCCCGGAGCAGCGCCTGCTGGCCGAGCATCTGCGGGATCTGCTGGCTGAGGGCAAGGAGTTTGACGAGGTCTGTGAAGAGATGCTCCGCTACCACAAGCACACCCATCTGCTCTTTTCGCTGGAATCGCTGGCCAATCTGGCCCGCAATGGCCGCGTGAAGCCTGCCGTTGCTGCTGTGGCGCGGATGCTGGGCATCCGGGTCATCGGACAGGCAAGTGAGGCCGGAGAGCTGGATGTTCTCTGCAAGACCCGTGGTGAGCATGGCGCGCTGGAACGCATCGTGCTGGAACTCAAGGAGCACGGCTACACCAACGGCAGGCTCCATATCTCTCACTGCGGCAATCCCGCTGCCGCCGAGCGCCTGAAGCACATGGTAAAGGCTGTGTTTGATGGAGCAAAGGTGGACATCAGCGAATGCGGCGGTCTGTGCAGCTATTATGCAGAGCTGGGCGGCCTGCTGGTTGGTTATGAGGACGCGGAAGCATAAGCGAACGGCCCTCGGAAAAATTCTGCCCACGATTGAATAGGCGCTCATAGCGGGGAAAGCCGTTGTGGGCGCTTTTTTGTTTGCAAAATCTTCCGCTCTGCGCTATACTAACAGCATCAAAAATCGCCGTGGGCGGCAGGGGAGGGATACCACATGTTCAGATTGCCTATCGTCAAGTTTTTCAACCGCATCTTCAACCGTGTCACGATCACAGTGGTGCTGGTGGCTCTACAGGTGCTCTGGCTGCTCTGGGCGTTCTGGTCGTTCACGGCGGGGCGGGTCTGGCTGAACGGTGCCCTGAAGGCGCTGAGCATCATGATCGTGCTGTATCTGGTGCGCAAGGATGAAAACAGTGCTTATAAGATCGGCTGGATCGTTCTGATCGGTCTTCTGCCCCTGCTGGGCGGCGCGCTTTATCTGGCTTTTGGCAACAAGGCCCCCGCCAAGTATCTGCGGGAGCGGATGCAGAAGGTGGAACAGGCCCATCAGACCGAGCTTGCCCAGCCCGAGGGCCAGACCGATGCGCTGGATATCTCCAGCCGGAACCTGAGCCGCTACGTGGCAAAGTTCGGGCCGTATCCGGCCTGGAGGGATACCGCTGCCCACTACTTTTCCTGCGGGGAGGAGATGTATCCCCAGCTGCTGGCAGATCTGGACAAGGCGGAAAAGTTCATCTTTCTGGAATTTTTTATTCTCCGTTCCGGCAAAATGTGGGACGGTGTGGAGCAGATCCTCCGCCGCAAGGCCGCCCAGGGCGTGGATGTGCGGCTGATCTACGATGATTTTGGCAGCCTGCTGGGCCTGCCCAGTGATTTTGTCATCCGCATGGAGAAGGCGCATATCCGCTGTATCCCTTTCAACCCGGTGGTGCCGCTGGTCTCGCTGGTGATGAACCACCGCGACCACCGCAAGATCGTGGTGGTTGACGGCAATGTGGCCTACACCGGCGGCGTGAATCTGGCGGATGAGTATATCAATGCCGAGCAGCGCTTTGGTTACTGGAAGGATGCGGCCATCCGTCTGGAGGGTGCCGCTGTCTGGAACTTTACCGTGATGTTCCTCAATGCATGGAACGCCTTCCGCCCGCAGGAGACCGATTACACCGCCTTTGCGCCCACCCGCCTGCCTGCAGTGCAGGATGGTGTGGTACAGCCCTACGCGGACAGCCCGCTGGACGAGGAACCGCTGGCCGAGACGGTCTATCTGGACATCCTCTCTCAGGCCCAGAGATATGTTTATATCTATACGCCTACCTGGCCGTGGGCGAAGAGATGCTGGATGCTCTGAAAAATGCGGCCAAGCGCGGGGTGGACGTGCGGCTCATCCTGCCCGGGATCCCGGACAAGAAGCTGGTGTTCCGGCTCAGCCGCTCCTACTATCTGCCCCTGCTCAGGGCGGGCGTGCGCATTTATGAATTCACGCCCGGTTTCCTCCACGCCAAGTGCTATGTCAGCGATGACCGTGTCGCCGTGGTGGGCAGCATCAATATGGATTATCGGAGCCTGTTTCTCCATTTTGAGTGCGGAACACTGCTCTTCCATAACAGTCAGATCGCCGCACTGCGGAAGGATGTGGAGCGCACCCTGCCGCAGTGCCGGGAGATCCAGCGCTCCGACTGCCGCACCAATCTGCCGGGCACAGCACTGGACAGCGTGCTGCGGCTGCTGAGTCCGTTGATGTAAGCGGCTGCGCGCAGCACTCGGGGAGCTTTTCCACGCAAGTGAAACGGGCCATTCCATCGCCCGCCCTATTGCCTGCGGCAACAGGTCCCACCCCAGCGGACACTTGCTTTGGAACTCCCGTCGGCTGCGTAATCTTACGCTCTTCTGGACATACTATGGGGCAAAGGCCCAACGGGCCGTGTGGAAAGGGAGCGTATCTATGAATCAGAACCATCGGGCTCTTTGGAGCTGTGCCATGGCGGCGGCGCTGCTGCTGACCGCCTGCGGCAAAACGAACGCCGGGTCGGGCAGCCCCGGCAGCATGAGCGGAAGCAGCGGCACATCCTCCGCACAGACCCAGACAGCGGCATGGAAAACCGGTCTGGGTGTGGTGACAGAGCCTCCGATCAGGACAGGGCAGGGAAAATTGAGCTGGCAGCGGCCGCTGTCCTGCTGGATGGCGAGGGCAAACTGGAGAGTGTTCTGCTGGACGAGCTGGAAGTGTCTGTTTCGGCGGACAGCACCGGCCATGTGACCCTGCCCACCGACTGGCGCACCAAGCGGCAGAAGGGGGACGATTACCCGCTGGCCGAGGTCTCTTCCTTGAAAAAGGGATGGGCGGAACAGGCAGATGCCTTTGCCAGTTACCTGATCGGCATGACCCCGGAACAGGTCTCCATGCTCAAAGTGGATAAGGATGGCAAGCCCACGGATGCCGACCTGCTGAGCGGTTGCACCATTGCAGTGGACCGTTACCGGGATGCCGTGACCTGGGCCTGCGCCAATGCCAGGGCACTGGGTGCCGCCAAGGGCGACAGGGCCGCGCTGGGCATCGAAGCGGTGAACGGGACTTCGGACATCACCGCCACCGATGACAAGGATGTGAATGCGCAGGTGGATGTGAGCATCGTGGCACTGACCACCGATGCGGATCACCGCGTGACCAGTGCCGTTGCGGATATGGCCGAGCCGGCCCTGACGGTGGTGTCGGACGGCGGTGTGACAGCCCCGGATCTCGTCAAAACCAAGCTGGAGCTGGGTGAGGACTACGGGATGCGCGGTGCGTCGGCGCTGGGCAAGGAGTGGTACGAGCACAGCGAGGGCTTCTGTGATGCCCTCAAGGGCAAGACCCGCACCGAGATCGCCGGGCTTTCCGGCGGCGATGCCGACCTGAAGGCTCTGTGTACCATTGACATCACCGATCTGCAAAAGGCGGCGCTGGATGCCCTGAGCTGAGGAGGAAACCCTTTTCGGTCTCGCAATCGCGCACCGGCTCTCCCGGATAGGGGGGCGGTGGCATTCCGCTGCGTTTTCAGAGAGAAACATCTCGCCGCGTTTGGCAGCTGCCGACGCGGCGTTTTTGTTTTGTCAAAATGACCGCTTTGCCGTGGTAAAGCGGTAAAGATTTGAGCAAACTGCGAAAAATCAGTTTTCCCCCTTGCCAAACGGCAGAAAACGCGCTATTCTATAACCACAGTTTAGCGATTTAGCATGGTAAAGCAATAAAACAAGGCTGCTTGCCACTGAGGGAGGAACCGTATATGAAACGTCTTGTATCTGCATTCCTGGCCGGTGCCATGGCACTGAGCCTTGCCGCCTGCGGCGGTGCCGCTTCCACTTCCACTGCCGCATCTGCCTCTGCTTCTGCTTCCGGCAGTGCTGCCGTTTCCCAGACCGCAGGCAGCGACCTGGATTACATCAAGGGCAAGGGAAAGCTGGTCATCGGCTACACCGTTTACGAGCCCATGAACTACACCGATGCGGATGGCAACTTCACCGGTTTTGATACCGAGCTGGCCACTGCTGTCTGCGAAAAGCTGGGCGTGGAGCCGGAGTTTGTGGAGATCAACTGGGATACCAAGGTCGTGGAGCTGGATGCCAAGAGCATCGACTGCATCTGGAACGGCATGACCCTGACCGATGACATCATGCAGAACACCGCTACCACCAAGGCTTATGCAAAGAATGCACAGGTGGTCGTTGTGAAAGATGGCACCGATTATACCTCTACCGCTGATCTGGTGGACAAGACCGTGGTTGCCGAGGCTGGTTCCGCCGGTGAGGCCGCCATTGAGGGGGACGAGAACCTGGCACAGGCTGATTACGTTTCCAAGAGCGTTCAGACCGACTGCCTGATGGAAGTTGCCGCAGGCACTGCCGATGCCGCTGTACTTGACCTGACCCTGGCCAACGCCATGATCGGTGAGGGCACGGATTATGCCGACCTGAAGATCGTGGACGAGCTGAACGCTGAGGAGTACGGTGTGGCGTTCCGCAAGGGCAGTGATGCTGCCGCCGCTGTGGACGAGGCCTTTGATGCACTGAAGGCCGATGGTACTATGCAGGCACTGGCCGATAAGTACGATTTGGCACTGGCTGACTGAGTATGTTGTAAAACTCCTTCCGTCATCGCTATGCGATGCAACCTCCCTCGGTGAGGGAGGCTTTTTGTTGCCGATGCGTGAAAGGCTCCCCAGCAGAGGGAACTTTCACCGGCTGTGATGGAAGGGGAATATGGATTCTGAATAAAAAAGGTGTGTTTTTGTGTCTGTGATTCTTATGCGCCTGTCCGGCGCGTTCCTGCTCAATTGTGAGCTCTTTGCCTGACACTGCTGTTTGCACTGCCGCTGGGGCTGGTGGTCTCGTTTGGCTCCATGAGCCGCTGCAAGCCGCTGGCCGGGCTGGTCAAGACCTTTGTCTGGATCATCCGCGGCACCCCGCTGATGCTGCAGATCATTGTGATCTATCTGGGCCCCGGCCTGCTGGGCATGAACAACCCCTGGCCCTCTGGCTCCGGCGGACGGATGGTGCAGCGGTGGTGGCCTTTGCCATCAACTATGCCTGCTATTTTTCTGAGATCTACCGCGGCGGCATTGAAGCGGTGCCCAAGGGGCAGACTGAGGCCGGGCAGGTGCTTGGCATGACCAAAACACAGATCTTTTTCAAGGTGACCCTGCTTCAGGTCGTCAAGCGCATCCTGCCCCCCATGGGCAACGAGATCATCACGCTGGTCAAGGATACCTCGCTGGCAAACACCATTGCCAACAAGGAGATCATTATGATGGCCAAGGAGTACAGCGCAAAGGGCCTGATCTGGCCGCTGTTCTCCACCGCGCTCTTCTTCCTGGTGTTTGTGGGCGCACTGACCATCCTGTTCAACTGGGCTGAAAAAAGCTCGATTATTTCCGCTGCTAAGGAGGCAGATAGATTATGGCGTTGCTCGAAGCTTCCGGTATCGGAAAAAATTTTGGCGAGACCCATGTGTTGAAGGACATCTCCCTGGATCTGGAGCAGGGGGAAGCGCTGGCGATCATCGGCTCGTCCGGTTCCGGCAAAACGACGCTGCTGCGCTGCCTGAACTTTCTGGAACGGCCTGACACGGGTGTGATCAAGGTGAACGGCGAGACCATGTGGGATGCCGCCGACCCTGCCACCCAGAAGGAAAGCGAGATCCGCAAAAAGCGGCTCCACTTTGGTCTGGTGTTCCAGAACTTCAACCTATTCCCGCAGTACACGGCCTTACAGAACGTGATGCTGGCAGGGGAACTGCTGGCAAAGGAACGTCCGGAATATCAGGCAAACAAAAAGGCCATCCACGCGGAGCTGGAACAGCAGGCAAGAGAGCTGTTGGCGCAGATGGGCCTTTCGGAGAGGGCCGGCCACTACCCGCATCAGCTCTCCGGCGCAGCAGCAGCGTGTAGCCATTGCCCGCGCGCTGGCACTTCACCCGGATATCCTCTGCTTTGATGAGCCACCAGCGCCCTTGACCCGGAGCTGACCGGCGAGGTGCTGAAGGTCCTGCGTGATCTTGCTGACCGCAAGACCACGATGATCATTGTCACCCATGAGATGCACTTTGCCCGCGATGTGGCCGACCGCATCCTGTTCATGGACGGCGGCGTGGTCGTGGAGGAGGGCCCTGCCAAACAGCTCATCGATCATCCCCGGGAGGAGCGTACCAGACAGTTCCTCGCACACTATTCAGAATGACCCGCCGCTGAGCGTTCCGGATGTGGACACCCCGCCTTCGGGCAATGCCGGAACGGGGTTCTGGAGCATTCTGCTCCAGCTGCTGAAGCATCTGGCCGGGAAGCACTGAAAAATTTGAAAAAACCTCTTGAAAATTCATCGCAACCTGATATAATACCCACATGAACAAAAACGTCCTGCCCATTGCGCGGCAGGGCGTTTTTGTCGGAAAAAATTCGTGTGATAAGGTCTGTGATGCTTTCCCAAGGAGGAACGTGTGTATGACGAAAGATATGACGCAGGGCAGCCCGCTCAAGCTGATCCTTGCCTTTGCGGTGCCGCTGATGCTGGGCAGCCTGTTCCAGCAGTTCTATAATCTGGCGGATACCATCATCGTGGGCCGCTTTGTGGGTGTGGAAGCCTGGCGGCGGTCGGCAGTGTGGGCGGTCTGAACTATCTGGTGCTGGGCTTTGTCAATGGCATTGCCTGCGGTTTTTCCATCCCCATCTCGTGGACATTCGGTGCGAAAGACTATGTGGAGATGCGCCGCTACACCGCCAATGCCGTCTGGCTGAGTGTCTTTTTTGCCGCAGTGCTTACCGTGGTCACGGTGGCCATGACCCGTTCCATTCTGGTCTGGACCAATACCCCGGACAACATCATTGATCTGGCAGATATCTACATCCGCACCATCTTTATCGGCATCCCGTTCACTCTGCTGTACAACATGACCAGCGCCTGATGCGCGCTCTGGGTGACAGCAAGCGGCCCCTGTACTTCCTGCTGGTGGCTAGTTTTCTGAACATCGGGCTGGACCTGCTTTGCATCATCACCTTCAAGATGGGCGTGTTCGGTGCGGCGTTCGCCACCGTGTTCAGTCAGGCAGTGGCCGGTCTGGGCAGCCTGTGGTACATCCTCAAGCATTATAATGAACTGCGCTGGAACAAAGAAGAAAGCCGCCTGAGCAGACAGCACTGTGTCAAGCTGTGCGGCATGGGCATCCCCATGGGCCTGCAGTGCAGCATCACGGCCATCGGTTCCGTTGTGCTGCAGGGGGCGGTCAATGGCCTGGGCAGCGACATCGTGGCAGCGCAGACTGCAGGCGGCAAGGCGGCACAGTTCCTGTCCGTCCCGTTGGAGAGCATTGGCACGGCCATGACCACCTACGCCAGCCAGAACATGGGTGCCAACGACCTGAACCGTGTGAACAAGGGCGTGAACACCGCCCTGGGCATCGGCTGTGTGTACAGTGTGGCATCCTTCCTGATCCTGCGCGTGCTGGATAAGGCTTTGATCGGCCTGTTCCTTGAGAGCAGCCAGACCGAGATCATGGCCAACGCCCAGAGCTTCATCTTCTGGAACAGCGTGTTCTATATCCCGCTGGCGGTCCTTATCATTTACCGCTACACCATTCAGGGTCTGGGTTATTCCAGCCTGGCCATGTTTGCCGGTGTGGCAGAGATGATCGCCCGTGCTCTGGTGGGTTTCCTGTTCGTGCCGCTGTGGGGCTATTTTGCCGCCTGCATTGCAAACCCGGTGGCCTGGTTCTTTGCCTGCTTCTTCCTGATCCCGGCGTATATCGTTGTGTTCCGGAAGCTGAAACAGGAAAAAGCAAGACCGCACGCAAACTTGTAAAAATTGAGCCGCTCTTTTGCGAAACCGCAGAAGGGCGGCTCTTTTGTTGCCTAGTAGGGGAGGCCTTGGCGAAGAGGGAAAGCCTCACGCAACGCCAAAGCTGAGAGGTTGTATAGAGCAGGGCCTGCCCAATTCCTTTACAAATAACACCAAAACGATTATACTATAAATAATTATGTCACAAGGGGGTGAGGAGTATGGAGCTGGAACAGATCGAGGGAACGGTGGAGGACATTATCTACGAAAACCCGGACAACGGCTACACGGTGTTTGAAATTTCCGGGGGCGGCACGGTCACCGTGGTGTGCGGGATCGTGGGCGAGCTCCATGCGGGCGAGAGTGTGGTCTGCCGCGGTAAATATGAGAACCACGCCACCTATGGCCGCCAGTTCCACGCCCAGGAATGCGAGACCGATATGCCGAAGGATCTGGAGGCAGTGTATGCCTTCCTTGCCAGCGGTTCTCTGCCTTACATCGGGGCACGCACGGCCAATAAGATCATCGATAAATTCGGCGCGGCGGCGCTGGAAGTGATCGCCAACGATCCCGCCCAGCTCACCCTGATCCCCGGCATCTCGGCAGACAAGGCCGACCGCATCCAGCAGGAGTTCAAGCGGATGTTCGGAATGCGGGAACTGATCGCCTATCTGGCGCAGTTCGAGATCAGCCCTCGCCGCGCATGGAGGTGTTCCGCGTCTTTGGCCCCAGTGCCATGCAGGCCATCTCCCAGAACCCTTATCTGCTCTGTGGGGAACCCCTGCAGCTGGATTTCCGCCATGCCGACAGCATTGCACAGTATTATCATATGGAAGGGGACTGCACCCAGCGGCTGGAAGCAGCGCTTCTCCGTACCCTGCGCCATAACGCGGGCAACGGCCACACCTGTCTGCCCCGTGCGCAGCTGCTTGACACGGCATCCCACTTCATCCAGCAGCCGCCCGAGAAGTTGGCCCGCGCGCTGGACCACTGCATTGAGACCGGGCAGCTTGGCGTAAAGATGCTGGAGGCGGTGCCGTATATCTATCTGCCTGACCTGCTGGAAGCAGAACAGGCCATTGCCGACCGGCTGGCTCTGCTGGCGAAGCGGGAAAAGCAGACGGTGCGGGACCTTGATAAAAACATCCAGGTGCTGGAGCTGACCCAGGCTTTGCCTATGCGCCCCTGCAGCGGGAAGCCATCCGCAAGGCCATGACCGAAAACTGCCTTGTGCTGACCGGCGGCCCCGGCACCGGTAAGACCACCACGGTCAACGCCATCCTGCAGCTGCTGGAACATCAGCCGACCGGGTGGCGCTTTGTGCTCCCACGGGCCGTGCGGCCAAACGGCTGAGTGAACTGACCGGCCGCAAGGCCTCTACCATCCACCGCCTGCTGGAGGTGGACTACTCCGGCGGCGTGGTCAGCTTTATCCACAATGACAAGAACCTGCTCAAATGCGATGTGGTCATTCTGGATGAGATGAGTATGGTGGATGTGAAACTGTTTCAGGCGCTCATTGCAGCCCTGCGGTACAGCTGCCGCATTATCATGGTGGGCGATGCCGATCAGCTGCCCAGCGTGGGGCCCGGCAACATTCTGGGGGAGGTCATCCGCTCCGGGCTGGTGCCCACCGTCTGCCTGAACGAGATCTTCCGGCAGGCCAGACGCAGCCTTATTGTGGAGAACGCCCACCACATCATCAGCAGTGAGCCGCTGCAGAAGGGCGGCAAGACAGACGATTTCTTCTTTCTGGAATCGGACGGCGATGCGGCGCAGAAACTGGTGTGCGATCTTGTCACCACCCGTCTGCCCCGGAGCTATGGGTTTGACCCTGTCCGGGATATTCAGGTGCTCTGCCCCACCAAGCTGGGGCCCACCGGCACCCAGGCGCTGAATGTGGAGCTGCAGAACCTGCTCAACCCGGAGCAGAAGGGCAAGCCCCAGCTCCAAAGCGCCTCCCGGGTGTTCCGGGTGGGCGATAAGGTGATGCAGGTGCGGAACAACTACGAGATCGTCTGGAACCGCATTGGCGGGGAGCAGGGCGTGGGAGCCTATAACGGCGATATCGGCATTGTGGAATCCATCAACATGCGCGACCGCTCCATGGTGGTGCGGATGGATGACCGCCGCCTGCTCTACCCGGCGGAAACCTGAACGAGCTGGAGATCGCCTACGCCATCACGGTGCACAAGAGCCAGGGCAGCGAGTTCCCGGCGGTGGTGCTGCCGGTGGCGCAGGTGCCGCCAAGGCTCTGCTACCGCAACCTCTTCTACACCGGCGTGACCCGCGCCCGTAAATTGTGCATCGTGGCCGGGCGGCGGGATGTGGTGAACCGGATGATGTCCAATGTCCGGCAGAACCTGCGGTACAGCGGCCTGTGCGAATTGCTGAAAGAGAATCTGCCGCCGGAACAGATGGCGGCAGAATAACCTCTCAGGCACCTTGCGCCAGCTCTCCTAATAGGGGAGCCAGGCTGCTGACTTGCCTCTCCTACTAGGAGAGGTTTGGTCTATACTTTTTTACTGGCTTATGCTACAATATAAATTGATTTGATTTCCCGCCCGAACGCATTTACGATAGAAAACAGGGGAGCAGAGAAAGGAACGTTTCATTATGGCACAGAATGACATCGGTATCGATCTGGGCACAACGACCATTATCATTGCACAGGCAGGGCAGGGGGTCGTGCTCAACCAGCCCAGCGTGGTGGCAATGGATACCCGCAAGAACTCCGTGCTGGAGGTGGGCGACAAGGCCCTGGCCATGGTAGGCCGCACCCCCAACTATATTTCCGCCATTTTCCCGCTGAAGGACGGCGTCATCAGCGACCACACCATGACCCGGGAGCTGATCTGCCGGTTTGTGAATCAGGTGTACAGCTCCCACATGGTCAAGCCCCGGGTGGCTGTCTGCGTGCCCGCTGCCATCACCGGCATTGAGAGTGATGCCGTAGTGGAGGCCGTGATGGCCGCCGGTGCCCGTCAGGTCTACCTGATCGATGAGCCCATTGCCGCTGCACTGGGTTCCGGCATCGACATCACCCAGCCCGATGGCCGGATGATTATTGATATCGGCGGCGGCACCACCGATATCGCTGTCCTGTCTCTGGGCGGCAAGGTCAAGGCCACCAGTGTCCGTGTGGCGGGCAACCACTATGATGACGAGATCCTGAAGCATGTCCGCAACAAGTTCAGCATTGCCATCGGCCAGCGTACCGCAGAGCAGCTGAAAAGAACGTCGCCTGCTGCCCCCAGAAGGCTGATTTTGACGAGACGATGGAGGTCAAGGGCCGCAGCCTGCTGACCGGCCTGCCCATCAAGGTGAATGTTTCCACCAGCGACCTCTACGAGCCTGTATGATGCTGAGTGAGCAGATCGGCACTGCTGCCCATCAGGTGCTGGAAAAGACCCCGCCCGAACTGGCAGGCGATATCTTCCGCAATGGTGTAGTGCTGACCGGCGGCGGCGCACAGCTGCACGGCCTGCCCGAATACCTGAGCCAGGAGCTCAAGGTGGATGTGACCGTCTCGCCCGATCCCGTGAACTGCGTGGCGTTGGGCACCGCCATGAGCCTGGGCCTGAACGATAAGCTGGAGACCGGCTTCCTGGATGCGACTCCCCGCATGGGCCGCCGTTAACCGGGGCCCTGACCCGGCTTGTTAAGAAATTGGAAAAGTTGCAACAAAATTTTGTTCATACTTGTTGAATCAGGTCGGGAAATATTGTATAATATTTTCAAATCGCTTTTTGCGCGCCGGGGCCTGCTCCGGAGTGCGGAGTAAATTATTATTAGGAGGAAGACCATGAATCTGGGTTCTGATGTGGTTATCACCATTACCGGTATCGTGCTGGTGTTTGCCATCCTCGTCCTGCTGATGCTCATCATCATGCTGGAAGGCAAGATCTTCGACGGTATGGCCGCCAAGAAGAAGGCAGCCAAGGAGCCTGCTGCTCCCAAGGCTGCCGCAAAGCCCGCTGCCCCCGTACAGCAGGCTGCTCCTGCCCCTGTGGTGGAGGAAGGCATTCCCGGCGATGTGGTTGCCGCAATTATGGCTGCCATCCATGCCATGGGCAATGGCAAGTACACCCTGAAGGCCGTGCGCCGTGCTGCAAATGGCTGGAACAAGGCTGGTGTCAACGACACCACCGCACCTTTTTAACACAGGAGGAAAAACATGACACAGTTTATCGATACTCTGGTCGGTATTTTCCAGAGTTCCGGCTTCGCACGGTTCGGTGAGCCGGGCGGCTACCTCTACGCGATCATGATCTGCGTGGGCTGCTTCCTGCTGTACCTGGCCATCGTGAAGGAATTTGAGCCCCTGATCCTGCTGCCCATGGCATTCGGCATGATCCTTGCCAACCTGCCCGGCAGCGGCATCATCCACATGCAGTACTTTGTTGGTGATGGTCTCGAGCACCCGATGTGGATCGAGATCCTGAACAACGGTGGTCTGGCCGATATGCTTTATATGGGTGTCAAGCTGGGCATTTACCCCCCGCTGATCTTCCTGGGCATTGGCACCATGACCGACTTTGCCCCCTGATCTCCAACCCCAAGAGCCTGCTGCTGGGCGCTGCCGCTCAGTTCGGTATCTTTGGCACTTACATGGGCGCTCGTCTGCTGGCTGCTACCGGCATTGTGGATTTCACCCAGAAGCAGTCCGCTGCAATCTCCATCATCGGCGGTGCAGACGGCCCTACTGCCATCTTTGTTACCTCCCGTCTGGCACCTGAGCTGCTGGGCAGCATCGCTGTTGCGGCGTACAGCTACATGGCTCTGGTGCCCGTGATCCAGCCGCCCATTATGAAGGCGCTCACCACCAAGAAAGAGCGTACAGTCGTGATGAAGCAGCTGCGCACCGTGTCCAAGACCGAGAGGATCATCTTCCCCATCATGGTCACCATCATTGTTTCTTTGATCGTTCCTGATGCTGCCGTTCTGGTCGGTATGCTGATGCTGGGCAACCTGATGAAAGAGTCCGGTGTTGTGGATCGTATCCAGAAGACTGCCGGCAATGAACTGATGAACATCATCACCATTTTCCTGGCTCTGTCTGTTGGCTGCACCACCTCTGCAAACACCTTCCTGAACAGCCGCACCCTGTTCATCATCGTGCTGGGTCTGATTGCCTTCTCCTTTGGTACCGCTGCAGGCGTTCTGTGCGGCAAGGTGATGTACGCCCTGACCGGCGGTCAGGTCAACCCCCTGATCGGCTCCGCTGGTGTTTCCGCTGTTCCCATGGCCGCCCGTGTTTCTCAGAAGGTCGGCCAGAGCGAGAACCCCTCCAACTTCCTGCTGATGCACGCCATGGCCCCAACGTCGCTGGCGTTATCGGCTCCGCTGTTGCTGCCGGTATCCTGATCAACATCTTCGGCTAAGCTTTATCTGAACACTGCCGCCCCTCCTGTGCTGTACAGGAAGGGCGGTTTTTTATGTACAACCCTCTTGAATTGTGATATACTTATAAAGTAAGTGATTTTATAGAAGAACAGGTGAAACAATGGCAGCAAGTCTCCAACAGGAATTCTGCGCTCTGCGCGATACCTATATTGAAAAGCAGTTTGGCCGCCTGAACGATATGCAGCGGCAGGCGGTATTTACCACCGACGGCCCGCTGCTCATTCTGGCCGGTGCAGGCAGCGGCAAGACCACTGTTCTGGTCAACCGCATTGCAAACCTGATCCGGTTTGGTTCGGCCCACGGTTCCAGCTGGACCCCCCGTGAGGTGACCGAGGATGATGTCAAGGCTCTGAAAACTGCAATTATGACCGGCACCGACGCGCCCGCCTGGCTGGACGGGATGCTGCGGCAGAACGCTGTCCGCAGCTGGAACGTGATGGCCATCACCTTTACCAACAAGGCGGCAGGGGAGCTCAAGGAGCGCCTGCGCAATATGCTGGGCGGCGAAGAGGGGGACGAGGTGTTTGCCTCCACCTTCCACTCGGCCTGTGTGCGCATCCTGCGCCGCTGGGCAGAATCCATCGGCTACCCCCGCAGCTTTACCATCTATGATACCGATGACTCCCAGCGGGTGATGAAGGCGGTCTATAAGGAACTGAGCATCGACGACAAGTTCTTCCCGATCAAGAGCGCCATCAACCAGATGAGCCGCTGGAAGGATCAGCTGGTCAGCCCGGAGGAGGCGCTGCGCACCCCGGCCCGGGACACCAAGGGAGCCATTGCCGCCAAAGTCTATGCCGCCTACGAGAAAAAGCTCAGGGAGGCAGGAGCCTTCGACTTCGACGACCTGATCTACCAGACCGTGCAGCTGCTGGCGGAGCACGAGGATGTGCGGGAGTTCTACCAGAACAAGTACCGCTACCTGCTGGTGGACGAGTATCAGGATACCAGTGTGGCCCAGTTCCGGCTGGTCAGCCTGCTCACCGGCCCGGAAAAGAATATCTGCGTTGTCGGTGACGATGACCAGAGCATCTACCGTTTCCGCGGTGCCACCATTGAGAACATCCTGAACTTTGAGCGCATCTTCCCCGGTACCAAGACCATCCGTCTGGAGCAGAATTACCGCTCCACCTCCAACATCCTGAATGCTGCCAACTGCGTCATCCAGCACAACACCGAGCGCAAGGGCAAGACCCTGTGGACCCGGAACGACGAGGGCGACAAGGTGCAGGTCTACACTGCCGAGAATGAGCAGGACGAAGCCATGCACATTGCGGATGTCATCGGTGAGCACCTGAAAGAGGGCGGGCATCTGGCGGATCATGCGGTGCTCTACCGCATGAATGCCCAGTCGGCCCCATCGAAAGCTACTTTACCCGCGCGGCATTCCCCATAAGATCGTGGGCGGCCAGCGCTTCAATGACCGCAAAGAGGTCAAGGACATCCACTCCTATATGTCCATCGTGGCGACGCCCGGGATGATGTGCGCCTGCGCCGCATCATCAACGAGCCTGCCCGGAAGATCGGCAATACCACTGTTGACGTGATCGCTGACCTTGCCGCCCAGCAGGGAATCAGTATGCTGGAAGTCATCTCCCACGCGGATGCATACGCCAAACTCAGCCGTGCCATCATGCCGCTGCTGAAATTCTGGCAGATCTACGAAAAACTGCAGGAATCGCTGGAAACCAGGACACTGGACGAATTTGCCCAGGATGTCATTGAGGTGACCGGCTACAAGGCCATGCTGGAAGCCGATGCGGCCAAGGCCACGAGGATGCGGCAGACCGCCTGCAGAACCTGGGCCAGCTGGTCAACAACGTCAAAAACTACTGCGACCAGCACGGCGAGGATGCTTCACTGGAAGGCTACCTGGAGGATATCGCCCTCATCAGCGACATTGACAGCTACAACGAGAGCGCTGACCAGGTGTCCTGATGACCATCCACTCTGCAAAGGGTCTGGAATTCCCCTATGTGTTCCTCATTGGCATGGAGGAGGGGGTGTTCCCCAGCGAGATGAGCAAATACTCCGAGGCAGATCTGGAGGAAGAGCGCCGTCTGGCCTATGTCGCATCACTCGCGCCAAGAAGGAGCTGTATATCTCCAACAGCGTCTCCCGGATGCTCTACGGCCGCACCCAGCGCAACGAACCCAGCCGCTTCCTGCGCGAGATCGAGCCTGAGTATATAGAAGAGACCCGCAGCCCGGCGTTGGAACGCCGTTCTTCCATGGGCTGGGGTTCCAGTTACAGTGATACCGTTCCCGGCGGGGCCTCGGGCTACTCCGGCGCGTCCGGCTGGGGCCGCAATTCCAGCAGCTTCGGCGGCCGCACCGGCAGCAGCTACCTCAACCGGGAATACAATGCCTCTGAGCGCGGCGGCTTCGGCTCCGGTTATGCAGGCCGTGGCAGCAGTGCTTCCGGGTTTGGCAGCGGAAGCAGCGCCCCGCGCACGTCCGGCTCCTCCGGTTTGGTGTGGGCTATGGCCGCCCCGCGGCCCCCAAGGCAGCGTCCAAACCCGTGAGCTTTCCGGGGAGCCCGGCAGCTTCCCGCCCGGCATCCACCGGCCCAAAGCATTACGAGGTGGGCGACATTGTGGAGCACAAGGTCTTTGGCCGGGGCAAGGTGCTGGCGGTCAAGGCCGCTGCAGGAGACCAGATCGTGGAGATCAACTTTGAAAAAGTCGGTGTGAAGAAAACCATGGCAAATTTTGCGCCGCTGACGAAAATTACGGAGGAATGAGAAAACTATGATGACCGTTCGATTGATCGCACATACCCCGGAACCGGAAAAGGTGGTGGCGGCAGCGGCCAAGCTCTGCTACTCCGATGCCCATATCACCGACCTGCTGGACGGCCTGACTGAGGAGAAAACGGCCAAGTTCCTGACCATGCTCAGCGACCTGGGCCATGCCAGCCCCATTGAACATGCCAGCTTCACCTTTGGCATTGAGGGTGTGAGCCGCACCCTGCTGGCCCAGATCACCCGGCACCGCATCGCATCCTTCAGTGTCCAGAGCCAGCGGTATGTCCGGCTGGACGACTTCCACTATGTCATCCCGCCGGAGATCGAGGCCATCCCTGAGGCAAAGGCAGCCTTTCTTGAGAGCATGGATGAGGATGCGAAGCGCTACCTGGACCTTGCAAAAAGCTGGAGGACGGCCATACTGCCCGCCTGATGGCGGAGGGAATGCCCGAAAAGCAGGCCCGCGCCAAGGCCTCCAAACAGGCCAACGAGGATGCCCGCTTCGTGCTGCCCAACGCCTGCGAGACGAAGATGGTCGTGACCATGAACGCCCGCAGCCTGCAGAATTTCTTCCATTTGCGCTGCTGCTCCCGCGCTCAGTGGGAGATCCGTCAGCTGGCTGAGGAGATGTTCCGGCTGGTCTACCCGGTGGCACCCCATATCTTTGCCAAGGCCGGTCCGGCTGTGTCAGCGGCCCTGCCCTGAGGGCAAGATGTGCTGCGGCAGAACTGCCGAAGTCCGCGCAAAGTATGAGGCCATCAAGCAGGAGGCTGGTGTATGAGCAAAGGCAAGCTGATCGTTCTGGAAGGGCTGGACGGCAGCGGCAAGCACGCAGGCCAAGCTGCTGGCAAAGCACCTGACGGTGACGAATCATCTGGTAAGAGAAATTACCTTCCCGGATTATGACAGTGATTCCAGTGCGCTGGTCAAGATGTATCTGGCCGGGCAGTTTGGCGACAAGCCTGACGATGTCAACGCCTACGCGGCATCCAGCTTTTATGCGGTGGACCGCTATGCGGGGTATAAGTCGGACTGGGGCAAGTTCTACGAGGAAGGCGGCATCCTGATCGCTGACCGCTACACCACCTCCAATGCTGTGCATCAGTGCTCGAAGCTTCCGCCGGAGCAGTGGGACACATTCCTGCAGTGGCTCTTTGACTATGAATACCACCTGCTGGGCCTGCCTGCACCGGATAAGGTGATCTATCTGCAGGTTGACCCGGCGGTGAGTCAGCGGCTGATGACTGCCCGCTACCATGGCGACGAGACCAGGAAGGATGTCCATGAAAAGGACACCGAATATCTGGCCCGCAGCCGCCGGGCGGCAGAATACTGCGCCGCTCACCTCGGCTGGGATACCGTCCACTGCACGGCAGGGGAGAAGATGCGGAGCATTGAGGATATTCAGGGAGAGGTCAGAACTCTTGCTCTCGCTGTTATTTGAAACAAAAGGAGGCATCCTATATCATGTATCGTTTGATGCAGCCGTCCGATTGGGCGGAGGTGCTGGCCCTGTGGCAGGCCCAGCGTGGCGACACGGAGGAGTTTGTCCGTGGCGCTGTGGAGCGCTTTGCCGGGGTGCAGAATGTCTACGTCGCGGAGGAAAACGACCACATTGAGGCTGTGGCACTGGCTGTGCCGGTGACCCTGCAGGGCCGCCCGGGCAGCTATCTGTTCGGTCTGTGCGGGCAGGGCAGCCTGCTCCTTGCGGGCCTGGTGGATACCCTGTGCGCCCAGCAGAAACTGCGGGGCGCAGGCTTTGTGGTGGCAGTGCCACAGCCCGGAACAATCAACGCTGCTGCAGGATAAAGGCTTCCAGAAAGCCTTTGCCCTGCGCTGCCTGCCCCGGGAGGTGGAGCGCAACCTGTGGAGCCAGGCAGAATTCGATTCCGTGACGGCAAAAAAACTCTGCGAGCTGCGGGCAAAATACTGGCCCGACACCGTTCAGCTGCCGCCGGAGCAGATGGGGGAAGTTCTGCGGGACCTGTATTCCCGTGGCGCGACCATCGTATCCAGTGAGCAGGGCTACGGCATCTATTTCCGCAGAGAGGATACCCTTTACTTTGTGGAGATGATGGCGGAAAATGACCGTGCTGCCGAGGTGCTGATGGAAGCCGCCCGGGAGAAAGAGGTCATTGTGGAAAAGGCTGTCATCACGGTGGGGGCTGCCCAGAATCTGTTCCTGGGCGAGGGAACCCGGCAGGAGTATGGCCTCATCCGTTTTGAAGGAGAACCTTTTGATGTTTCGGAGAGCTACATGCGCCTGATGATGGATTGAAAGGAACGTGGATATGGCAGAGAAACACCAGAAAAAGAAAAAAGGCAGTGCGCTGAAGATCCTGTTGGTCGTGCTGTTGCTGCTGGTACTGACAGCCGGTGCGGCAGGTGTGTTTGCGTATAACGAGATCAACGGCAATGGAGGAAAGCCGGGTGCAGAGGTGACCGTCAGCATCCCCCAGGCAGCGGCGTTGCTGCCATCGCAAAGGAGCTGAAGGAGGCTGGAGTGATCCGTTCGGCTATCTGTTCCGCTGGTATGTGGGGCACAAGGGTGCCGCCGGAAAACTGCAGTACGGTGATTTTACGCTGCAAACCGGCGGATATTCCTACGATGGCCTGATCGCAGAGTTGTCTGCGTATGCCAAGCGGATTCGGTGCGTCTGACCTTCCCGGAGGGAACCACCGCCATTGCAATTGCCCGGAAAATGGAGGAAGCCGGTCTGTGTACTGCCGAGGAGTTTTTGGAAGAAGCCAACACCGGAGATTTCAGTGAGTACACCTTCTGGCAGTATGTCCCGGACGATGCCCCCGACCGCTTTATGAAGTGTGAGGGCTACCTCTTTCCGGACACCTATGAGTTTTTGACGGACGATACCGTGCATCATTATGTTGCAACGTTCTATGCACACTTCGATAAGCAGTTTACGGACGAGATGTACAGGGAACTGGAAAAGCAGGAGCTGACCCTGCCTGAGGTCATTACACTGGCCTCTTTTGTGCAGGAGGAAGCAGGCAACGATCAGGATTCCAATGTGGCGCAGGTGTTCCGCAACCGTCTGGCCGAGGGTTCGCCTTACCCCAAGCTCCAGAGCAACACCTCCAGCTATGTCCAGAGCGACGAGGACAACAACTACCTCTGGAACTGGGTGGCTCCGTATTATGGCGGCTGGGAGGAGATCCCCGAGAACATCCGGAATGCCTACGATACCTACACCTGCACCGGCCTGCCCGCCGGGCCCATCTCGAACCCGGGCCTTGCCGCGATCCAGGCTGCTCTGGCACCTCAGTGTGATGAGGAAGTCAGGGACTGCTATTTCTTTGTTACGGACCTTTCCGGTCACTACTATTACGCCAAGACCTATGCTGAACATCAGGCCAACTGCCGGAAAGCGGCTGAAGTCAATCAGAGTTTGAAGAAGTAAGTCCCTCTCAGTCCGCTATGCTGACAGCTCTCCCAAGGGGAGTGCCAACTGCAGCTCCGGAGTCAGGTTTGCAGAAACCGATCCGGTGAGGCGGCATCGCGTCAGCGATGACAGAGAGGGTGTTAAAAAGAGAGGACGATTTTATGTTACAGATCCCGGAACTGCTGGCCCCGGCAGGCGACTTGGAGCGCCTGCGTTATGCCATCAACTATGGAGCAGACGCTGTTTATTGCAGCCTGCCGGAGTTCGGTATGCGGTCGGCACCTGCCAATTTTACGCCGGAGCAGCTGGCAGAGGGTGTGATCTACGCCCATGCCCGTGGCCGCAAGGTCTATCTGACCATGAACACGCTGCCCACCAATGAGGAAGCTGACCGCCTGCCCGAAGCCATCAAGGCCGCGGCTGCCGCCGGTGTGGATGCCTTTATCGTGGCCGATCTGGGTGTGCTGGAAGCCTGTAAGCAGTTCGCCCCGGAGATCGATGTCCACATGTCCACCCAGACCGGCATCACCAACTGGGCCGCTGCGCGTGCCGCTTACAACATGGGTGCAAAGCGTGTGGTGCTTGCTCGTGAGATGAGCCTGCAGGATATCGCCACCCTGCGCGATAAGACCCCGCCGGAGCTGGAGATCGAGGCGTTTGTCCACGGAGCCATGTGCATGAGCATTTCGGCCGGTGCCTGCTCTCCAATTACATGGCAGGCCGGGATGCAAACCGGGGCCAGTGCGCCCAGCCCTGCCGCTGGAAGTATTACCTCAGCGAGGAGACCCGCCCGGGCCAGCTGTATGAGATCGGTGAAAATGAGAACGGCAGCTATATCCTCAATGCAAACGATCTGTGCACCGCTCCCTTCATCGACCTCATCTGCAAGGCAGGTGTGGACAGCCTGAAGATCGAGGGCCGCGCCAAGACGTTCTACTATGTCGCCAGCGTCACCGCCGCCTACCGCAAGGCTCTGGATCAGTATCTGGCCGACCCGCTCAACGATAACTTGAGCTGAGCGATGACGTTCTGGCCGAGCTGACCCGTACCAGCCACCGGCACTACTCCCCGGGCTTCTACTTTGGCCGCGAGCAGGCCCGCCAGGCAACCGACAGCGCTACTTATATCCGTGAGTGGGAGTTTGTGGGCACTGTGGAAAGCTGGGAGAATGGTGTTGCCTCCTGCCAGCAGCGCGGCAAATGGAGCCTTGGGGATACGTTGGAGGTGCTCTGCCCGGATGGGCGCAGCATCCCGCTGCACCCGGAGTGGATCAAAAACGAGGCAGGGGAGAGCGTGGAATCCACCCCCCACGCCATGGAAAAGTACACCATCACTACCCCGGAACTGCCCCCATGAGTCTGCTTCGCCGGAAGGTAGAAACTCTTGACAAATGATTCCAGAAGCAGTAAATAATAAAGTCAAAATGAACGATGTCCTCTGGCTCTAGTGGTCAGAGGACAGTTGAGGGCTCGTAGCTCAGTTGGGATGAGCGTTCGGTTCGCATCCGAAAGGTCGAGGGTTCGACTCCCTTCGAGTCCATACAGCAGAAAACCGCTCTGTCGCAGCAATACGGCAGGGCGGTTTTCTTGTTCGCAGTTCCATGAGACGGTGAAGATTATTCTGGCAGATCTGGAGCCGGTTCAAAGGTGAAAAATTACTGCTCTTCAAACCTTGAAAGTGCTAGAAATCAAGGTTTTATGCGGGTTAATGCCGTGATACACTCGCAATGGCTTGAGGGTTGCGTTTGTTACATCGTTTTGGTATAACAACTCACAACCTCAACGGTTGATTGCGATTCCAAGGGAAATTCTCGAATCTCTTTTCCATTGTAGGGAACAGGGAAGGCGAATACAATGTTCCGAATCCAGTTGCCATCCGGCTGTTTTTCGGGAAAATATCAATGCGCTCGATGAAGGCACGCATGAATTCCTTTTGCTCCACCTCAGTGGCGGCATTGTAGACTTCATCGAAGGCCAGAAGCAGGTGATAGATGTTGTCCGCTGTGATCTTCTCCTGATGAATGTCATCAATCTGACCTTGATTTCAGCGAGCTGGGATTCCATGTCCTCAATCAGTTCATATTGCTCATCGTAACGCCGCTGTAAATCCAAAGACTTACGGTCATAATAGGGATCATTAAAGTCCAGTGTGTCCATCTGGTGCTCCAGACGGGACTTTGTATTGAGTCGCTGGCGGAGCTGCGCCTTGATTGTATCAGCCTGATGCTCTAACTCGCTGGTATCGACTGCAGAACTGATTTTTTCTTTGATGGCATCTACGAAGCGTGGGTTGTGAACCATAGCGGATACGATGGATGCGACCATCTGATTGATTTCGTTCTGTTCAATGTTCAACCGGAAAGAACATTCGTGTCCAGTCTGCCCTTTGATGCTTTTGCAGAAGTAGTAGTAACGAGTTTTGTTATCCTTGCTGTGAGCCTTAGAGACATTTCCGTACAGGTTCCGTCCACAGCAGGGGCATTTCAGAATGCCGGAAAGAATATGTGCGTGGTCTGGGTCACGGACCTTTTCACGCCGCCCTGTGGTACGCTGACGCTTGGTCTGTGCAAGATTCCAGTCGTCCTCAGAAACGATGGCTTCATGTTGACCGATATAGACGGGAAACTCAGATTGCTTCACAACGTGCATTTCATTTCGAGTGCCGAGTTTCTTTTCAACCTTGCGGCGACCAAATGCAATCTTACCGCAGTAAATGGGATTGTCCAGAATACCTCTAACAAATACAGCAGAAAACTTTGGGATAGTTCCATTCTGACGGAGCTTTTTCACATAGCCATGGGTGTTCAGATACCGGGCAATGCCTGCTACACCATCGTTGGTATGGATAAAGCGGTCAAAAATAACACGGACAACTTCCACTTCATCGTCTGCAATCGAAAGCTCGCCATTTTCCAGCCTATAGCCATAGGGTGCAAAGCCGCCGTTCCATTTGCCCTCACGGGCTTTCTGTTCACGGCCGGCCATCGTTTGAGCACGGATATTCTCACGTTCGATTTCAGCAACAGCAGAAAGAACAGAAATCATTAACTTACCGGAATCTTTGGAACTGTCAATGCCATCCTCTACGCAAATCAAGTTGACACCAAAATCCTGCATGAGCTGCAAGGAGTTCAAAACATCGGCGGCATTGCGTCCAAAACGGGAGAGCTTGAATACCAGAACATAAGAAACGCCGTCTTTACAGTCTTGCACATCTCGCAGCATCTGTTGAAATTCGTGCCGTCCTTGAATGTTTTTACCGGAAAATCCTTCGTCAGAATATTCTCCGGCAATGACCATATCCTCGTAGTCGGCATATTTGCGCAGCTTTTCACGCTGGGCATCCAGACTGTAACCGTCCACCTGCATGGCCGTGGATACGCGCGTATAAATGTAACACTTGGTGCGTGCTTTTTTCATAAGGCCCCCTCACTTTCGGCGGTTGGTTGTTGTGCGAGACTTTCATGCTGGATGTAATACTCCAGCAACCGGAGTACATACTCCGGCGCATGGCGGTGGCCGAGTTCCCATTCTGTTACAGTGCGGTAGGGGATTTGGAAGAAGGTGCAAAACTCCCGGCGGTTCATCCCGGTCGATTCGCGCAGTTCGAGGATTTTGTCTTTGCAGTCCATAAAGTTGTCCTCATATATGTAAAACACGCTACGCAATTATTTTAACATAAAAATAAAAATTACGCAACGTGTAAATCTGCTTATGCAGCTTTACTGTTGGTCGCGCAAAGCAGAGACTCCTTTTGCTCCAGTACAGTTGAGCCATATTTTTGAATCAGCTTTGCCATAACATCGATACAGCGTACAAAGGATGCGTTGTCAGTTTCGGCGTCATAGTATTTTTTCAATAGGCAACTCCATTTCCTTGTAGCAGAACTTTGACTGTCCTGCGAATTTTAGAAACATCCCTTGATTCATCCGATTAAAAGTTTCAGTCGCTCCAGCTTTTCCAGCGCTGTTTCTTTGCGGAAACTCACGCCGATGCAGGAGATGGGAACGCACATCTCTAGCAGGCGGTCATAGATACGGGCATGGGCGGTATCCTGCGGATGCCGGATTTCGTCCAGCGTCAGATTCGTGGTAACGATTAAAGGCTTCCGGCTGCGGTAACGGCTGTCTACAATGCTGTAAATTTGTTCCAGAGCATACTCCGTACCACGCTCCATGCCAAAATCATCAATGATGAGAAGAGGATAGCGGCATAGCCTGCCCACCACCTCATTCCGTCCGGAGAAGCTGTTGTTCAGTTCGTTCAGGATGCGGGCAAAGTTCGTCATGCGCACAGGCACTTCCTGAACCATCAGAGCATTCGCAATACACCCGGCAAGGAAACTTTTTCCTGTGCCGACACCGCCCCAGAGGAGCAGCCCGATGTTCTCTGAGCGCATGGTCCGCCACTGCTCCACATAGCGGTGTGCATGGTGCATCTGTGGGCTGCGCCCATTGTCGTTTGCAAATGTCCAGTCCAGCATAGCTGAATCAGAAAAGCCGTCTGTTTTCAGCCGCCGCACAAGGTCGAGATGCTTCCGTTCATTAATCGCTGCTTCCTGCTGTTCCCGCTCGGCTTTATGGCAGGCACATTCTACCGGATGAATGTTCTTTCCCATCAAGACAAGACCATTGGCAAAGAAGGTTTCTTTTGGAGTGCGGCACTTGCCGCAGTAGAGCAGGCCATCTGCATCATAATAATCGGTGGCATTTTGGGGAATGCTGGAAACAGACTGTTCTAAAATCTTCTCAAGCGTCTTTATAGGCTTTCTCCTTCCGCAAAGGTGTAGTCCGGGATACCCGGTGCTGTCTTTTTCTCCGCATTCTGCCGCTTCGCCCAGATACTCAGCGTTGCGGCATGGTCGGCATACTTCTTTCCAGTAGATTGGATATAAGCGGATAACTGCTCGATCAGGCCATCCAACCTGCAAAGTCAGCCTTGAGCCGTTTGTACTCCTTTTCCGTCAGAAAAACATTCTGGTATTCTCCCAATGAAAGACGAGAGCTGTTTGTTCTTATCAGGTGGTTATCATTCAGGTTGTTCTTATTACGTTGGTTAGATGTGCATTTTTGCATGATCATGCTGGTCATTTCTGCACAGTCGGACTGCGCACTGGTGCATACTGTGACTGCGCAATTCTGCGCAGTATGGGGAATCCTGAGCAGAATGTGGCTGGGCTTGGAAAAGCCACTGCGTACTCGCTCGGCAAGTTCCGCTTTTTCCAGTTCAGCAAAAGAGCGTGTCACACTGGAGATGCAGCAGTCTAAATCTTTCGCCAGATGGGAAAGCGGATAGATCACATAAATGCGTCCATGCTCGTCCACCCAGTTGTTTTTCTGCGAGAGAGTGGCACGGTCGAGCAGGAGCGTGTAGAGCAATTTTGCAGTGTTGCTTAAATCGGTATTCAGAAGGAACCGGGCGTAGGGCAGATACTGCGGCAATGGCATATTGTGTTTCAAATAGTCTGAAATAATCTTCACCTCCAATTTTTACGTCCTATCATGGTGCTTTAGGGGTTCGAGAATTACAAGCGCAAGATTCGCCCGTGTCGCCTCAAAACTCACTTTCGTGATTTTGGCCGACGGCGACCTTGCTGGAGATTTCGCTCCCCAGTCCCTCGATGAAATCTGAAAATCTGCAATTTTCAGATTTGGCTCCCCATAAAAATGGTGAGCAGCGAGATGCAGGGCATCATCGGGAATGTGTGGGACTGCATCCCACACCCTGCACCGAACAACCATTCAACAGAGATTGGCGAATCTCTGCTGTTTGCTTGTCCGGCTTTTTGCTGTCGGTCTCTCCGCAAGCTGTTCCTGCCCGATTCAATCCGGCGTTCTGGCTTTCCTTGGTGCGCTCCTGTCATGGCGGCACTTCCCCGGAAAGTCATAGTGGCTTGCAGCTGACTATTCGGTTGTCAAGGAACACGGGTTTTCAATCATAGAATTGGAGAAAGCCCGTTTCGCAAGGTACTTTCAAAATTTTTACAGATTTTTTGCTTTCTCACAAATAGGAATCCGCAAGGGCGGTTTCATATACAATTTTTTGAAATTTTCAAATTCACATAGACCCACGAGGCAGAGCATCGTGCTGGGAGATGAATTTCATCGAGCCAATCAGCAGAAACAGACGGTTCTGCATGAGGGTATGGGGAGCAGAATCCCCATCAAGATGCCCGGCACGAAAAGCCCAAATGGAATTTCGAGTTACTCCGGGCGAATCTTGCCCTGATAAATGTGCAGGCAGTGATCTTCGGAGAATCCAGCGTTAGCATTGAGATTGCTGGTTTCCATCACTGTACAAGCGTTTTTTTACGTTCTGAAGATACCGGCTGGCACGGTCAATAAAAATCAGCAGCTTCTCATTGTTTTTCGGTTCGGTAAGAATATCGGGATATTCACGAAAACACATTTCCCACCGCCGGATAAAATCCTCCTGCGCGCCCTGAATCTCACACATCATGGCTTCGCCATCTGCCAAACGGCGAGGTGAATAAATGCTCTTGACGGCATCCTTGAGATTCTGTTTTTCTTCCTTGTTGAGTCCTTTCTTATGCCCCTGAATGTCTTGCTTGAAGGTTGTTATAAACTCATTGTCCTTTGAATAAGAATCCGTGATACTGGAATCCCGTTCGGCTTTAGACTTACGCAGCTCTGCCACAACTTCTGGACGCTTTTCCTTTGGAACCTTTGCAATCGAGGAAATTTCACGGTCGGTTGCCCGAATCTTTCCGCTCAGAATTTCTTCCTGCGCTCCGGGTACTGCTTCTTCCGCTGCTTCCACACCTTTTGCAAATTGCTCTGCACGGTAAACATAACTTTCGGATGTACCATGTTCCGCAGCGACCTTCGACCGTGAACCGTGCTTTGTGCGGTCTGGCTCATTTTGAACCAGACCACTTTCAGATGCCAAAGTATACTGATTGCCGTGAAACGCTTTGATTTGCTTTTCCGCTTCTGCCTGCTTTCCGATCAGGAACTTTTTCTGTTCTGGGGTCAGGTTTCGCCGCCCAAGCTGATTTTTACAGATCCAGGCGAGTGCTTCATAACGGCTGGAAAATTCTTTTTCGATGACTTCAAATGGAATAAATGGATATTTCCGAAGAATTTGATAGCGTGTATGTCCATCCACAATATAGCCGTTCCACGTGATGATCGGATTCAGTACACGTTCTTCTTTTAGGATGTTCATTTCCAGTTGGTGGGTTTCCTCAAACGACGGAGGGTTGATTTGATTCTGGAACTCCGGATCGATTTTAAGCTGGCTCAGTTTTGTCATAGGCAAACCATCCTTTCTGAAATGAAATAGAATATCATTGTTCTTACGCCGTTCTCTCTGCATGGTGTTCCTGCCCCTTTCCAGTGGCGTTTTCCGGCTCGCTCTTGCGAGATCATCGCCGGGTATCCCATGCAGACGGTCATTCGGTTTTCAAGGTTCGATGAAGGCTCTGAAATTAGACTAACACATTCATAGAAGATTTTTTAGGAGGTCGTACCTCCGGTTTTTGGTTGTAAAAAAGCGGAAGTGATGCTTCCGGTTCTTTGCTGCAAACCATTGAAAAAATTATATCACATCGTAAATTTTATTTTTAGGAACTGGTAGTTCCGGTTTTTAAAAAATATGAAGTGAATTTCAAGGCAAAATCGGAACTATTAGTTCTGGTTTTGCGTATCAACGTAATTTCAAATTTTGGGTGCCGTTCTCTCTGCATGGTGTTCCTGCCCCCCTTTCGGCGGCGTTTTCCGGCTCTCCCTTGCGAGGTCTTCGCCGGGTATCCCATGCAGACGGTCATTCGGTTTTCAAGGTTCAATTGGTGTCTTGCTGGTAGCTTATCACACTTTCAAAAGAATTTTTAGGATCTATTAGTTCCGCTTTTTACCTTCAAAACCGGAAGTGATAGTTCCGGTTTGATGCAATATTAGATGAATCAACGCTGATTTTTCTGAAACGAATTTTTCTCAAAAAATTTGCTTATTCAGCGACCGTTAAGGTGCGGAACTAGCGTATTCTTGTGCTGAATACCTGCTTGCTGCAGATGAAAACGCAAAAACCTCCTGAGCAAAAAATAACCGCCAGCTTCAAGGTGAACTTGAAAGCTGACGGTCCTGATTAGAAAATAATTTTCAAATTTGGAAAGCACCTTGAGAGGCTTCATAGCACCCGCAAGCAATGCAGACGTATATACATCTGCTTCTTTTGCGTTGCAAAATACTTGTTGGGAACACCCAAACCCGTGAACTGCATCCGTTGGATGCAGGCTTGGCGTCTCCAAATGAGAAAGTATATGGTTCTAACACATTGTCAGCCATTGGTAAACAACTTTTTCCAGTCAAAAAAGAAAATAGCGATGATTAAAGATGAACATTGCAGAAAAATGTGATACAATAGAAAATGAAAATCCAAACAACAGGAGGAATCCCCTCGTGGCCAACAACGTGAACGTCAAAAAACTGGAAGCTGACCTGTGGGAGTCGGCAGATCTACTGCGTGCAGGCTCTAAACTCACCTCGAACCAATACTGTATGCCGGTACTGGGACTGATTTTTCTGCGGTATGCGTACAGCCGCTTCAAACTGGTAGAGCAGGAGATCCTGAAAGACCGTCCCATGCGCGGTGGCCGGGTGCTGCCGGTGGAACAGAGCGACTTTGCCGAAAAGAGTGCACTGTTTCTGCCCAAGGAGGCGCAGTACAATTACTTAATCAATTTGCCCGCCAACATCCCGGAGCAGGGGCTGACCGGCATCGAGGGCAATCCTCTGAACAGTCTGGGCGAAGTGGTGAACAACGCCATGGAACTGGTGGAGCAGCAGAGCGAGCAGCTGCAGGGCGTCTGCCGAAGGACTACACCATCTTCTCGGATGAACTGCTGGGGGAACTGCTGCGCATCTTCAACAATGATGCGTTGGATGATGTGGGCGGCGATGTGATCGGCCGTATCTACGAGTACTTTTTGAATAAGTTTGCCAAGAATGTGGCACAGGATGACGGCGTGTTCTTTACGCCGAAATCGCTGGTGAAGATGATCGTCAATGTGCTGGAGCCTGCCCACGGCGTTCTGTTGGACCCGGCTTGCGGCAGCGGCGGTATGTTTGTGCAGACCGGCGACTTTGTAAACCATGCGGGCATGATCGCCAATAACACCATGACCTTCTACGGACAGGAAAAGGTGGAGTACAATGCCAAGCTCTGCCTGATGAATATGGCCGTGCATGGTCTGACCGGCGTGATCAAGTCCGGCGATGAAGCCAATACCTTCTATCACGATGCCCACAACCTGAACGGCTGCTGCGACTATGTGATGGCAAATCCGCCATTTAACGTGGACAAGGTCAAGTCGGAGTCGGCGCAGAGTGCCGGGCGGTTGCCCTTTGGCCTGCCCGGCGTGAACAAGGCCAAGGAAATCGGCAACGCAAATTATCTGTGGGTGTCCTATTTCTACTCCTACCTGAACGAGCATGGCCGTGCGGGTTTTGTGATGGCGTCCTCGGCTACCGACAGTCAGGGCAAAGACAAGGACATCCGTGAAAAGCTCATCCAGACCGGCCATGTGGACGTGATGATGAGCGTGGGCAACAATTTCTTCTACACCAAAAGCCTGCCCTGTTCGCTGTGGTTTTTGGATAAGGCAAGCCGGAACATCTGCTGGACACCGTACTGTTCATCGACGCCCGCAACTATTATACCGTGGTGGACCGCACCCAGAACGAGTGGAGCGACTGGCAGCTGAAGAATCTCAACGCCATTGTCTGGCTCTATCGCGGTGAAGAGGACAAGTACAAGGTGCTTCTGGCGGAGTATCACGCAGAACTGGCGGACGACCGCCCCTTTGCAGAGATTCAGGCCGCACTGGAACAAAACGTGCAGGCCAAGCGGGAAGAAGCCAAAGCCGCTGTGGAGGCAGCACCCCGCAAAGAGCGCAAGACCACGCAGGAAAAGTTCGACAAGGAGCTGGAAGCCCTCAGCGAGAAGCTGACCGTTGCCAAGGAGGCCGTCTGGCTCACCGAAAAGTTTGGCGAGGGCGTTTATCAGGACATTCTCGGTCTGTGCAAGGTGGCCAGCCGCGACACCATCCTCAACGAGAAAGGCGCATCCCTGACGCCCGGTGCCTATGTGGGCGTTGCACCCGTGGAGGATGACGGCGTGGATTTTGCCCAGCGGATGAAAGAGATCCACAAGGAACTGCTGGAATTGCAGGCAGAGTCCAACCGCCTGATGGAAACCATCTCGAAGAATCTGGAGGAGATGGGGGTATGAAGTGGGAAAAGGTGAAGCTGGGAAATGTGACGGATTCCTGCTTGGGAAAAATGCTTGACCAAAATAAAAACAAAGGAGACTATCAGCCGTATCTTGCAAATGTAAATGTTCGATGGGGTGAATTTGATTTAGAAGATTTGCCGTTAATGAAATTTGAAGAATCAGAACAGGAACGATATGAACTAAAATATGGTGATTTAGTTATTTGCGAAGGTGGGGAACCGGGACGGTGTGCGATTTGGAAAGAACAAATTCCAAATATGAAAATTCAAAAAGCGCTTCATCGAGTTAGAGTACATGACTGCTTGATTATAGGTATCTGTTTTATTGGTTCCTTTTGGCAGGCAAAACAGGCGAATTGGATCAGTATTTTACAGGCGCAACGATTAAGCATATGCCGGGGCAAAAATTAAAGGAAACATCGGTGTACAAGGGGTACAAACAAGATAAAATAGAAATGAGGGGCGATAGAGCGGAAATGTCAGATTTTCCACTCTATCTGAACACGGTCGCTGGTGCCTTGATTGTAGAGATCAAACCATCGGCGGCTTTTCTTTTGTCGTCAAAATCTATGCTGTCCCAGTTGTCGAGATAATAGGATAACTTCTTTATCTGCTGGGGCGATATGGTTTCAACACTCAATT
>ENA-OQJH01000198-OQJH01000198.1-human-gut-metagenome-genome-assembly--contig:-NODE-198-length-36571-cov-2.928081_pt1 | contig 36571 bp, 35 predicted proteins | sample MGYA00242597_ERZ504763 | MGnify/ENA primary metagenome ERZ504763 (study PRJEB26092, sample SAMD00036359) | human gut metagenome | host: Homo sapiens | study: EMG produced TPA metagenomics assembly of...
GATTTTCGCTTGTTTTCTAATTGCAACACTAAGATAAGTGAAAATCTGACACAGCAAAATCCTGGGCAACTTTTTGTTGCTCAGGAACTTATAAATTAATTTAAATCAAAGTGTTGCGGAATTAAGGTTATTATAATGCCTGAAGCTGACGCACCTTATTCCAATGGTGCTGTATTATGCTCCAGGCTTTTTCTCATATATAAGGGTTTGGAAGGTTTCAGGAAGGAGAAAAATAAACGGCCACACTTTGATATATAAATGAAAAGTCCGCAAACAAAAATCCGGGCGCTCTGTTATATCCGGATAAAGGAGCATTGTATGGAGAGAACAGAACTGACTGAGGCTATAAGAAAAGTCTGTGAGATACAAAACGATATCAGAATAGACATGAGGGTGAGAGGTAAGAACTGGTACTTTGATGCCGCATACATATTTCTCGGAGGGAAAGAAGTGTATGTGACGGATGCATTATATATAATAAGCATAGACGAACTGGACACTGAGTCATTGAACAGAATATATCAAAAGATTGTTCTAAAATAGATTTCCCTTATAGTTGAATAAATTGACGCAATAAAAGCAGTGGTTCGTGGAGAATAGCTGCTTTTTCACTATAATCCGTATTATTTTGGAGGTCTTGAGTTTTTTGCTATCTTTGTAGTAACCCATATATCAGACCATTATGAACAGCAATAATAAAAACCAGATAATCCGTTTTGACTGGGCGATGAAACGTCTGCTCAGGAACAAGGCAAACTTCAGTGTCCTTGAAGGCCTGCTCACCACGTTACTGGGTGAGAGGATCATTATCCAGAGGCTTCTTGAGAGCGAGAGCAATCAGGAGGACGAATATGACAAGTATAACCGTGTGGATATGCTTGCCGAGAACTCCAAGGGGGAGCTGGTATTGATAGAGGTGCAGAACAATAATGAATATGCCTACTTCCAGCGTATGTTGTTCGGTACTTCCAAGCTGGTCACTGAATATATCAACAGAGGGGAGAGCTATGACAAGTCCGTAAAGTATACAGCGTCAATATAGTCTACTTCTCCCTAGGACATGGCAGGGACTTCGTTTATCATGGAAAGACGGAATTCAGGGGTATCCACACTAATGATCTTCTTGAACTCACCCCGTTCCAGAAACAGACATTCAAGGTGGATACGGTAAGTCAGCTATATCCTGAATATTATATCCTGAAAGTGAACGGTTTTAATCAGGTAGCAAAAAAGTCCCCTGGAAGAATGGATCTACTACCTGAACACTGGGAGATACCTTCCACTGCTACAGCTCCAGGTCTTGAGGAGGCCCGTGAGAGATTGAAACTGGATAGCATGACCAAGGATGAGCTTGCTGCCTATTACCGTCACTTGGATAATATTGTAATCCTTCGTGATAATATCAATACTGAACGTGAAGAAGGAAGAGCGGAAGGGATTGAAGAAGGTTTGAATAAAGGTAGGGAAGAAGAAAAACGAGAAAATGCCCGTAATCTAAAAAAATTAGGAGTAGCAGTTGATATCATTTCACAAGCTACAGGGTTATCCAAGGAAGAAATTGAAAAACTATAATAAACTTCTCCATATATCAATGAGAGGGGCTGTATTGTATAGCTCCTCTTTTTTATATGAATACAAGCAACCAGTCCTCAAAAGAATCTAAACAGCCTATATGGATGGAAGTATTTTTACGCCCTTTAACAGAACAAGGTTAAATGAATATAAAGATGAGGGGGGAGTAAAAGGGGGAGTGTTATAAATAAAAAATCCTTGAATGTTGATATTCAAGGATTTACATGTGTGAAAAGCTCTATGCACTTTGTTTTGGTGGTGCCACAGGAATCGAACCGGGGACACAAGGATTTTCAGTCCTTTGCTCTACCAACTGAGCTATGGCACCAAGTCAGTGGTTAAGCACATAGGAACTTACTTCTCAGCACATTCAATAAAAAACCTTAGCTTCTCGTTTGTGGTTGCAAAGGTAGACATATTTTTTGATTCTACAAATTTTCTACAAATTTTCTGTGAAATTCTTTTTGATTTCAAAAAAATGCCTTACCTTTGCACTCGCAAAACAGAAACGGAATGTAGCGCAGTTGGTAGCGCACTACGTTCGGGACGTAGGGGTCGGGCGTTCGAGTCGCCTCATTCCGACAGAAGGCGACAAACGAGCAAAATCGGTTGTCGCTTTTTCTTTTCCACCTTCGCAACTTGCTGTAAATCTGCGGAAAATCTTAAAAACTTCATTCTCGTTTTCTGTTCGATAATCATCATTTTCCTTGTCGAAGTAAATTCCGCTGGGATAGACTAAATTTGTATTTTTTGCCTATTAGAGAAATTACTATCACTCCACAAACCACCTAATTACAGGACATTTCAATCGTTTGATTGATATATTTCATCATGTTCGATAAATTTTTCCCTGCATCTTCAAGCTCTCGTCTGATTTCTGCTAATCTCGAATTTAATTCGCTCATAGTAGCCGTATATATTTCACTATTAATTTCTCCCAGACCAAACCGAACTTGACTGTATTAATTCGATTTTCACACTCTGTTTTCCGTTTTAAAAGAACTTTCTTTGTTTCACCTTTATTTTGATTGTATTCTTCAAAAACCTTTCTTAAAACGTCTGTAAGTATCGGGATAAGTCCATCTGGTATATTATATTCATTTAAAAGATTGATATACTTCTGATGCAGTTTCTCTGTGCTATGATTACTTTTACACCCTTTCTTATTGCATTTATAATAATCCCGTCCACGTGCTTTCACTGTGTATCCAGTTAAATAGCCACCACAGTCCGAACAGATAATATGCCTTTTCAATGGGAACGGCTCAGTAATTTCTTTGTGTTCATATCCTGCATTCGATATATCATTCACTTTATTAAATATAGCCTCATCAATTAATATCTCTTGATTACCTTTTATAATTCATCACCCAACAAACTATGCTGTATATACCCACAATAAAACGGATTATGAAGAATTTTATTTAAATGCTTTCGGTCAATGGATAACCCAACCCCTTTAACCGATGAACTATTTCTATATCTTTAATCCCCTCTGTTGCTTTCCAGATAAAAGCATTACGCAGTATCTTGCCTTTTTCATTCACTGTAAGAACGTGTTCTCGACCTACTTTTAGTTTATCATAACCTAGCGGAGGTTTTGAATACCAGTTGCCATTTCGTAAACACTCCACCATACCTGTGATACATTTATCCTTTCGAAGGTTATTCTCAAACTGATTAAAAAGAAAGATAACATCTTCCATAAATCCACCTGCCGCACTATCTGGGTCAGTAGCCTGCGTTGCAGACACCACATATATTCCTTTAGCTTTGAGATATGCTTTTGTCATCATCGCCTCATAACCAGCCCGACTGAAACGGTCAAATGAATAGACAAGAATTATATTTATCTCTTTATCTCTAGCCACCTCTGCAATCATTTCACGGTATAGTTTACCTTCAACTTTTGCACTCTCATTCGTACCGCCATAATACTTTTTTATACGAATAGCATGACTTTCTGCATATTCCGTACATATCCTTCTCTGACTTTCTAAACTGCCATTTGTATCAGCTTGCCGCTCCGTTGACACTCGCGTCCATACAGCAGCTACTTATTTGTCAATTTAGAAAACTCTACTACTTTCTCTTTACTTTTTTCTTACTCATCAATCATTAAATTAAAGGTTAAACGTAATAACACCTAATGTATAGAAGAACTCCAGTATCTTTTTTTGTTCTTCTTTGTCTAAAATACCTATTGCTTGAAATTTCTTATCATAAACTTTCAATTCATCCTCATCAAACATTTGTTACAAAGGATTATTTGCCATGCCATTGCACAACTTATTTTCACACGTTCATGCAAAATCCACAGAGCAGGGAAGTGCATATACATGAACGTGCTTCCTGCTCCTAACTTGTTACAATAAAATTGAATTTGAAGTATCTTTCGCGGTGGATTTACCTTTCTTCCAAGCAAATATACGACTTATAGATTATTTTGCCACCCTATTACGTTAATTTATACTAAAGCGACTAATTTACGAAGAGTATTTACACTCGTACCAGTCAATTTAGACACATTTCTCAAAGAGTAATTTCTTTTTAATAGTTTAATTTCTTCTTTATACTGTTCTTTCATCTCCGATACAGTTTTACGATAACCAGTTTTACGTCCAACAACCCCACCATTTTGTATGTGATGCACATATCCGCTTTCCATTCGTTGTCGAATTGTAGTACGTTCCATTCTAGCAACTTCCAGTAAAATAGTAATAAGAAATTGTGCCATTGGATTAATATTCCCCAAGCTATCCAGCGTTTCAATATTATAATTCTTTACACATAAACAAATTTTCTCATGGTTAAGTAATTCAATCACTTTCAGAGCCTCCAGCGTATTCCGTCCTAAGCGACTTATTTCAAGTACCAATACTTTATCAACGTGGTTTTCTTTTACATACTGTATCAGTTCAATGATTTCACAACGTTCATCATTACTTTTAGCCCCACTAATTTTATTAGCAAATATTTTCACTATATTCAAATCGTTATTCAATGCATAATATTTCAGTTCATTAACCTGACGGTCAAAATCTTGTGCCATTGTACTTACTCGTGCTAAAATTACTGCTGTTTTCATATTAATTACTATTTAACTGTACAAATATACGGTTCCAGTTTCAAATTGGCACAACAATCATAGTTAATAATCTCTAGACCAGACGGTTAATCAACAAAATCATCTGTATCAAAATAAAATATGCAACTAAACATTTATAATCAAAGTAAAGCTATTATCTTTGCACTGACATATTAGAAATTTAACGTAGAAGCGTTTAGGATATTATCTCGTTTTCAGAATCTGGTAAATTCTTTCACACACAGAGATAATGGCAACTAAACGCTCACGTCCTTGTTTTATAGGGGCGTGGACGTCGTTGTTTATTTTGTGTGTGGGCTTACCAGAGCCTTGAAAACAAATAAACTAACGAATTGCCCACGCTTCTTCCCATTTATAAACCGCTTATCGGGGGCAGATAGCACAAATCTTATTTCAAAATGAAAAAGAATTTATTTATGCTTTTTGCAGTCATATTGACTGCGTGTGTTTTTGCGTCATGTTCAAAAGACGATGATGACAATTCGGGTGCAGCTTCCAGTCTGACAATGAATGGCGAAGCTATTAAGGTCAAAAGTATTGAAGGTGAGTATGACCCTTCTACCTCTTTCAGAGCTTTTACATTCTGGGTAAATGATGCCAGCGTTATTAATACTGGAGTGTACATTCAAGGTACTCTATCTACCAAGCTAGAAAATCTTTCAACTGGAAGTGATATTACCAGTAAATTAGGGCTATTAATGGAATATAATAGTGGAGATGAATATATTACAGATAGTGATTTTCGTTCTGGTAATCTAGTGGTTCAAAATATTGATACTTCAAAAAAGGTACTAACATTAGAATTTAAGAATTTGAAATATACCAATAATCTTAAAAAAGAAGTAGTATTAAATGGAACGCTGACTATCCCATATAAGATATTAGAATAGGAAATTTAATCTTTTAGATTAACTGATACAAAAAAAAGTGTATTAATCAGTCTTTTATAAGATTAATTGATACACTTTTCTTTTCGATACATTAAAATTTCACAGCTATGCTTTTAAGCTACTTTTTTCGTTCTTTTTGAAGAAGTTAGCTTTAAAACAGAATCCTCTTCAGGGGTGGTTGTTATAACCCCTAAAAGCAAGTCATCCCAGTCTAACTTTATACCTTTATATTCAAATCTGATGAGGCTATTAAGAGTTTGGTCAAATAGGTCATACAAAAATCTATTATCTATCAATGAATAGAAAGACAGTTCTTGTTTAGTACGGTTCAAATATTCTTTTACTTCGTCATTATTCAAATGTACTTCCAGACGATGTAACTTGCCTGGATTATTATAGAACTCTTCAATGTACTTTTTACCCGAGCTATTGGCTATTTCTGCCTTTTTATTATACGCTGTTAAAGTAGTACCCTTACCCTTATCTTTTATTGCTTTTTTTTGCTTTATAGAAACTGTTAAATACTTGTCCTTATTCATGTTTCCACTGGTTATATAAGTAATTTCTGGACGGTCTTCATTACGGTTTTTAACCTCTTTAGTATTGAGGAAGGTGGTTACATTTTTGTTGCGAATCAGCCTTCGAATCATCCGAGCCACATCACAAGACAAGTCTAAACATAAGTCCAAAGCAGTTATATTATGCAGTTCCAGACCCAAATTATCTTCAATAAAATCCAGATAATATATTTCATCACTATATAACACACGATTACTCACACTAATCCATGCCTTAGCATAACCATTAGAATGAAAGTTACTATCTTCTTTATCATCGTTGATACCTAATCTCAATTCTCCGAATAACTTATCAATGCCTAAATCATTGTAACGGATTTCATATACAAATTTGAAATGTTTACCCTCTATACGTCTTAAGTAGAAATAAAGAAAGTCTACTTCTTCATCTATTTCCCTTGTTCTGAGAATATTGATATTGTTCGGCTCTTTGATTTCGTAACACAACCGAAGCATATCTATGTTTAACCCATATATCTTATTCATTTTCTTCATTTTTAGTTTCGTTATTATTTGGTTTGTTTGGCACTTGCTTCCAGTATTTTTTAAGTCCATCTGATATGGATTGTACATGTGTCGCACTTTTAGTTCTTCCTCTTAAGGCTTGACTAATTTTTTGTTTGGTAGTATCATCTATCTGGCGATACTGTCTCTTGTAGTTAGTTTCCATAGTTTTGGTTATGAATTTATATATAATAATTAGTTAGTTTAATAAGAAAGTAAAGATTAGTAAGCTAATTTTTGAAAAAAATCTGGACCAAAATTTCATTCACCCAATCGTTTGCCAAATCAACCACACCTACTAAAATGCAATATTCAGAGAGTCGGGTTACAGTGCTATCCCTTTTCCTAAAAGGGAATAGGAACTTATTTCTTCCTCAAAATATTTTCTGTTTGTATATTACCGTACTTGCTTTTTTCCAGAAAAAGAAGCAGTTTAAACGTATATCTATATAAACTTTTTATACCTTCGCAAAAAAACAATGGAAACAACTAAAGTATATTATTGCTCTGATGGCATGTATCACGTGAAATAGAAAGAAAGTCTGTAAAGTGTCCATTTTGTGGAGTAATAAACATTCCTGAATATCTTTTTCTAAAAAACGTAGAAGGAAGTGATTTTCTCAATGTATTTACTCAATGCACTAACCCGACATGTCGGAACATGTTCATAACCCAATTTAGCACTGTAGGGGTTAGGAAGCCTGTCTTTACAAAAATTTTGCCCACTGCACTTCCCGAAAAAAAGAACCTTTAGTGACATTATATCTGAATTATCTCCAATTTTTTGTGAAATATACAACCAAGCATATATAGCAGAACAAACCAACCTCATGCAAATTTGTGGTACTGGTTACAGAAAATCCTTAGAATTTCTAATAAAAGATTATTTAATTTCAACCTTACCTGAGGACCAACATGAAGCAATAAAGAATAAGTTCCTCAATAATTGCATTAGAGACAACATTAGTAACATCAACATTAAGACAGTGGCATCACGTGCTGTATGGCTCGGCAATGATGAAACACATTATACGTAAATGGGAAGATAAAGATATTAATGACTTAAAATCAATAATAGAGTTAACCCTCCATTGGATTGAATCAGAAATCAGGACGCAAAAACTTTTAGAGGATATGCCAGAGTTCAGATGAAACAATCTTCTCAAAATCCACTATAAACTTGTTCGATAATTCGATAGTGTAGCCGACACTGTAAAGGATAAGAGGGTGTATCGTAATGAACGATGCACTCCTTTTTTCATCATGCCCTATAGTAACCAGTTAACTGAAATGAAGACTTATCCAAGAATTATGAGAAAAGATTATTCGAGAATTCTTGCCCGATTTCAAAAAGTTACATTTTTCCCTACCATAGTAGTTGGAATCCTGATACAAGTTCTGCCGGATCCTGCACCAAGTTCTGTGAAATCTTGTGCCAAGTTCTGCCTCACGACCTCACTCTTCCAGTGAAAAGACTAAATATTTACTTTTAGAAATAATAAAGAAAAATATAGATAGCGCTCCAGTTCTGCCACAACCGCCAATCGGGAGGGAACGGCAAACCAATGTCCTAAAGCATAAAACCTCTGCGGTTAATAAAAGGCCGGTTACCCCATTACATGAAGTAACCAGCCATCCATTATCCTGTTACCTAGTTAATTATCAAAACTTATAAGCTGCTTTACGTAACTCTTTCACTGAACCAAATGGTTTATTGGGCTTCAGGTAACGACCCATGAACTTATAAATGTCCAGACGAATCTTGCTTGACTCATAAGTGTCTAACCGATCAAAACTATGCGCACCGGGAGCACGCTCAAATATCTTATATTCAAACTTTTTGCCTTCTGCTTTCAAAGCTCGAATCATTGATTCCACTTCGATCACATTTACATCATCATCACTGGTATTGGTGTAGATAAGTAACGGGTCTTTCAACTTCTCCGCATGCCACACAGGAGAGCGCCGTTTGTATTCCGCAATATTATCCTTGGCAGTCTGCCCGATATGATTCTTGGCCGAAAAGATTTTGCGATAACTGTCGCTGGCATATCCCATACGCATGATTACATCCGAAACCGGTACACCGGCGAAACCACATTTATATTGTCCCGGATAATTGAAAAGATTCATCAGCGTAATCATACCACCATGACTCCATCCCATGATACCCACACGGTTACCATCCACAATATCAAAATTGTCCACCATATAGTTACGGCTGATATATACATCCTCATTCTCCAATCCACCATAATCAATATTATTGTATGTACCCGAACCATATCCTGTACTTCCCCGGTAATCCGCTGCTACCACAATATATTCCTGCGCTATCAACTCGCGGATGATATGAGCATAATAGGTGTCCATATCGGCATGTACCCCACTATGAGGAAATACGATTAACGGATATTTCTTGTTTTCATCCACGCTTTTGGGAATAAAAAATGTATGCTCTGAATTTAAGTTCGTTACCGGCACTCATCGAAGTAGGTTGAACTCCTTCCAACGCGGTGGTCCACATAATATTACCTTATCTACATGGGCGATATCACCCACTTTCTCGTACCACAGGACATCATCAATTTTTTTCATTAACTGGTCAAACTGATGAACGGACAACTGTGCCCGTACTATTCCGGGCATACTACATAGGCAGCACACCAATACCACAAATTTTACTATTCCGTTTTTCATAAGCATATATTTAAATAATAATTATATAGAATATCAACTCTTGGGGTATCCCGGATTTTGTTCCATTTCAGGACTAAAGATAAACTGGTCCTCAGGAATCGGCAACACACATTTATAAAAATCCCAATCCACTTCTTCGTCCACACTGGGCAAATGATATCCTCCCTTCCGAATAATAGTCTTACCATTCCGCAGCAAATCAAAGAAACGATGTCCTTCACCTACCAGTTCCTTACTTCGCTCGTCCAAAACACGATCCAAAGTATAGTCAGCCATTGTCACTTCGTTTTCAGGATTACCCCGTTTCACAATATCGTTCAAATAGCCAAGTCCCTGAACCGCAGCATCACCACCCAACTTACAACCAGCCTCAGCAGCAATCAGGTACACTTCGGACAAGCGAAGGACCACATTATTACATTCCAGCGGTGCAGTCTTCATGTCCGTCCCTCTCAGTTTGTACAACCACCATACCGTTTTTCCCGCATATTTATTCTCCTCCAGCAACTGCCCACGCACATCTCCCGGATCAGCCAGCATCTGCTCCGCATATTTCTGAGTGACAAATCCCTTCTGATAGCCATACCAGTTCAATAAATACCCCCATGAATCCCGTCCCGGAGTATCATCCACACTATTGGCTATCTCAAAAAACGATTCTGAGCCAAACTTGGTTTCCACCGACCAGGCAGCCACATATTTCTCATGCGGATAAAGTGCATAGCTTCCCGATGCATCCACATCCTTTATCAGTTGCTCCGCCATATCAAACGCTTTCCGGTTATCATTATGATACAGATAAACACGAGCCAGCAATGCACGGGCCGCATACTTGTTCATACGTCCGTTATTTTTCTCTTCGGACATCAATGTAACCGCCTCTTCCAGCGTTTCTATAATAAAATCGTACGCTTGAGCAACAGTAGAACGAGAAGGATTTTCGTATGTTCCCACCAAATGATCTATCAACGGAGCACCCAGTGACGCACCATTATCTTTCGTATAAGGATATCCAAAGCAACGGGTCAAATCAAACTGGCAAAGCGCAATCACCGCCATCGTTTCACCTTTCAAAGCATTCAGTTTCTTTTCATCCCCACTTTCAATTTTTCCTTCGGCAATAGCATTCAGAATATTCCACGCCTCACGAAGAATATAAAAAGGTCGTCCCCACAATGAACCGGCATTCAAACTATTAGGACGATGATTGAACATATAGCATGTATTGCATACTCCACTTTCCTCAGAACTCTGCATATCATCCCCCTTCATATCTCCATAGGCAAACATAGCAGCCCCATAATATCCGGAACCCGACATCAGATCATACAATCCATTCACCGCATTATCCACATCGGTTACTGTACGGAAAGCTATAGCAGTAGGAATCTTATTGCTAGGAGCTGTATCGAAGAAATCACCACAACCGGTAACAAGTAGTGAAGCTAATCCTAAAATAAAAAGTATTTTTTTCATAATGGTTCTGTTTTTAGTGCAATTGATGATTAAAATTTAAGTTCCAACCCGAAAGCATAAGTTTTCAATGGAGGGGTGTAAAATCCTACCACGCCACTCATCTCAGGATCATATTGGCCGTAAGCTGCCCATGTCAACAAATTCGTACCCGAGAAATAAATACGGGCATTCCCTATTCCTAATTTCTGCAACCATGCTTTAGGAGCATTCAATCCCAATATCAGACTTTTCAGACGAATATGATCCGTAGAATGGATGGCACGCGAAGAATTATAGTTACCCCCTTTTTTATTCCCATATACAAAACGGGGGACATCCGTTATATCACCCGGTTTCTGCCAACGGCGGCGTTGCTCGGTACTTTTATTGCTTATCACTGAATAACCATCATCTTGCAGAATATAGGATGCATTATCATACGAATAACCACCGAAACTATAAGATAAATTGAATGACAAGTCAATGAATTTATAATTAAAGGTATTCATAAAGCCTCCCGAGATAGTAGGCGTAATATCTTTCAACGGAATAGGACTTGCCTGCCCCGGATCGGTCACTTTATTTTTTGTATAATTGCCATTCTCATCCTGTTGGTTATCATAATACAAGGCACTTCCAGTCTCAGGATCCACCCCCGCATACTCACGCAGATAAATAGTATTAAATGGATAACCTTCCTTACGTACATACCTGCCATCCACAAACCAAGGCAGATCTGCCAGTTTCAGAATCTTATTTTTATTATGGCTCAAATTGAAGGCGGTAGTCCAGCTAAAATCTTTCGTCTTGATGTTATTGGAACGAACTTCAAGTTCCACACCGGTATTCCGCATCTGTCCCACATTGGTCAGCAGAGAAGAAAAACCGCTGATGGAATTCAATTGCTTGCTCATCAATAAATCTTTCGTTGTACGCGTGTACCAATCCAAAGAAACATTCACACGACTGAACAAGCCGATATCCAGCCCCAAATTCAGTGCATAATTCTTCTCCCAAGTCAGTTCCTCATTCCCCAATGTACTTTCCCACGGAGAAGGTTTTCCATTATAAAACGCCCCTGTGGTATAAGTACTCTGATAACCATAATATGAAGAGGGAAGATTCCCATTCACCCCATAGGAAGCACGAAGTTTTAAATCACTTAATACTGATTTCAACGACTGCATGAACTTTTCCTGAGAAAGTCTCCATGAAGCGGACAAGGACCAGAAATTCCCCCAACGAGTATCGGGAGACAAGCGGGATGATCCATCCCTGCGAAAACTGAAACTGGCATAATATTTATCACCATAAGAATAGTTCACACTAGCCACATAGGACATTAATGCATCTTCCTGCAATTTCTGGTCAGCATCTATCGGATCGGCTGCATTTCCCAATGAAGTGTTGATATCCTGCCCGTAAGTTTTCTTTGCAGCATACAAATCCTCATAATCATACTTCATCACCTCGAAGGCAGCGACCGCACTAACAGAATGTTTACCGAAAGTTTTAGAATAAGTCAGATTATTCTGTGAAGTATACCGCATACGGTCAGTCATCTGCATACGTCCCCGTCCCTGATAAGTAGCTCCATCACGTCCTTCAGGAGACTGAAAGAAAAAGTCCTTTGTCAACGAATAATCTACCGTAAACACACTGGATATCTTCAAATTGTCCCACACATTATAAGCTATTTTAGCCGTACCCATCGCACGTACCGTCCGAGCATAATAATCATTCACCTCGGCCTCCAATACCGGATTATATCCATTGTTTTCACGATACCCGCTGGCATACGTTCCATCCTCATTATAAATGGGAGTAGAAGGCGTCAGATTCACTTTTGATGCATAAATGGCACTTCCATAAAATTTACCCTCAGGTAAATGAACGTTCTTTGTCCACGAAAAAGAAGCGTTCATTCCAAATTCCACCTTTTTATACTTGTTACTTGCATCCACACGCCCCGTAAAGCGCTCCATTTCTGAATTCAGGGAAACACCCGTCTGCTTGGTATATCCCAAAGAACCGATAAAACTGGAATTTTGGTTGCCGGCACTAGCAGACAGGTTATAATCCTGTTGATAACCTTTCTTGAACAGAGCGCTTTCCCAATCCGAATACCCCTGAGACAGGCGTTTGGCATACTGGTCGATATTCGCATCAGCATACTGCTGTGCCTCTTGTTCACTTACTCCCTTATCCAGTTGAAAATTAACCAGTCCTTCATGAATCAATTCCCTCCTTTCCTCACCTCCCATCAGCGGACGATATGTATAAGCGAAATCAGTGATTCCATATTTTGCCGCCATATTGACACGAAGTTTACCTTCTTTTCCTTTTTTAGTAGTGATAAGCACTACTCCATTAGCACCTTTCGCACCATACAATGAAGCCGAGGCTGCATCCTTCAAAACAGTGATACTTTCAATATCTGCCGGATTCAACGTTTCAATAACTCCCATTCCTCCCGCTTCGGACATACTGGTAAAGTTACTCAAGTCATAAGATGGAATAGGCACTCCATCTAATACATACAGAGGCTCGGTGGAAGCATTCATAGAAGCGATTCCCCGTACCCGTAAAGTTGTTTTCGCACCGGGTTGCGAAGAAGTACCGGCAACTACACTGATGCCCGGTATATTCGATTCAATCATCTGCCCTACGGATACAACAGGTAATGCCTCCAGTTTTTCTGTAGTCAGAACAGAAGCAGATCCCGTATAAGTTGCCTTCTTGAAATCTCCATATCCGGTAACGACCACTTCGTCCAACGTATTGGCATCTTCTTTCAATACAATATGAAAGTCTCCCTTCCCTTTTGTCGGAATATCCTGTGCCAGATATCCTATATAGCTCACAACCAACGAAGCGGATTCGTCCACTTCCAACGTAAACTTTCCATTAAGTCGGTGATAACCCCATTGGTGCCTCTACCTTTTTCCACCACATTGGCACCAATCAGAGGTTCTCCCATTACATCTTTCACCACTCCCGTCACTCTTTTCTTTTTAGAACCAGGCCGCGAAACAGCTTTCTTCTCGATGAAATAGATTTTATTGTTTCTGATCTCAAAAGTAAGATCAGTGCCTGAAAGGAGTCTTGTCAATGCCTCCTTCAGTGTAACATCTTTGAGTTGCATGGTTACCTTACGATTCACATCGACCAACTGGTCACTGAAAACCAAGCTCATACCAGTCTGGCTTTTAATAGATGCCAGTACTTTTTCCACCCTCTCATTCTTAAAGTCTAAAGAGACTTTTTGCGACTGTGCTGAAACAGTAAAGCCAAATAAAAGGACTCCCAACAGCAGTAATGTCTTCATTTTGGTTCTTGCTTTCATTTTCATCAATAGTATTAGTTTGAAACAAAAGAATTTCTTATATAGGCTAACACATCACTCCAAAGAAGGTATGAGTCCATTTTTCATTTTTTAGAAAAAAATAGATGCAAGTGTATTCACTCACATCTATTCCACTTTTCTTCTATAACCCTCGTTATTTAGAAGTTACTTCAAATACACCTTCTTCTATTTCCGTAAAAACAATATTCGAAACGGCTTCCAAATCATAGAGCACATCTGATGCATTGACTTTTCCTGTTGACAGAGTAAACCTGTTCTTCAATACCGCAGAATCTTTCACTATGAAATGAACATCATAATGTCTTTCCATTACCTTTATAATTTCACCGAGTGGAGTCAGATAAAAATTAAGCTGTTGACACGCCATGCCGAAATCTGTTCCATATTATCCGGACGGGAGATCAGGCATTTCCCCGACTGACGGTTATATTCCGCACTCTCCCCCGGAACAAGTCTGTACTCCTTCGCATTATGATCTCTGAAAAGAATTCCTCCTTCATCCAAGGTTATCCAAATATTGGGTTCGGCGGAATATGCCTTTACATTGAATTTTGTTCCAGTTACTCTCACTTCCACCCCTTGCAAATCCACCTTAAAAGGGCGGTTCTCATCTTTGGCAACATTGAAATACCCTTCTCCCCAAAGCTCCACCGTACGATTGAACAATCCAAACTGCTTGGGATACCTCAAGCGAGAATCCGAGTTCAAATGTACAATACTGCCATCCTGTAAAATCACCCGGATCTGTTCACCATAAGGAACATTTATGTCAGCATATTCCGGTTCAGAGAAAATGCCCGTCCGGTTTGCCAAAAAAAACAAGGAAACACTTAAAAAAACAAACGGTAACAGCACAGCCGCCACCCACATCCATCTGCGACCAACCGGGCGTTGTCCGCGCTCACATTTTATCTCATTCATAAAACGCACTTTCATCTTTACTTCAGGTATGGAATGCGGGTCAATACTTTCCGGCATCTCTTCCGACAACATCCCGATTTCCCAGTCAAAGCGTTCCGACAAATACTTATTACCTTCTTCCGTAGCAAACCAACCAGCTACTTTCCGAGCTTCTTCAGGAGAGGCTTTGTTGTCAAGCACTTTAGCTATCACCGACTCATCTATCTTCATAATCTATTTTTTTGTATATTTATAATAACACCTCATCACAACAAAAGTATGAGTACATTTCAGACTATTAAATTAATCCATATCACAGGAAACCATATAATTAAAGACTCTATCTCGTTACGGAGGGCTTTTATAGCCTGTGTGTAATGGGATTTCACAGTAGGAACAGTTATCCCCATCCTGTCGGCTATTTCCTGATTGGATAATCCATATTCTATTTTCAACAAGCAGATTTTTTGTTTCTGAGGAGGAAGCTTATCTATAGCAACCCGCAGGAATTTTCCGAGTTCACCATTTTCAAATTGTGTCAAAAAGTCGTCTTCATCTTCATCATTCACTTGTTGGGCCATTTCGTATAGTTTCTCGAAAACCAAACTACGATGCCTCAATTCATTCAGTATATAATTCTTTAAAATAGTAAATAGCAAACTACGGATACCCGACTCAAAGCTAAAATTTGTCCGCTGCTCCCACAATTTCATAAAAAGATACTGAATCGCATCTTCCGCCTCTTCTTCTGACTTCAAAAAACGATAGGCTATGGTATATAATAACCGGTTATAGCGTTCAAAAACAGCGGCAAAGGCATATTCTTTCCCACGGCGAAGATCGTCATATAGTTTCTGATCAAAATCCGGATATTGATTCATAATAAATGCTTTTCCTAGTTTTATTAAAAGGCCGACTTAACGCAAAGATAGTATAATTGAACCTATCTTATCTCAGAATACTCAAAAAATATACATCATTTCGTTTTCTAGTTCTAGAATTCTTTACACAAAATAAGTTATAAAAATCACTTTTTGATACGGAAGAAAAGTGAATAAGACACCGTGATATCTTTTATCTCGGCGTCTTATTAATCACATGCCGGTGTATTATCCCGGATTTGAGATATAAATCCGAATCCCTGCAATGACCCTACTTGAACAAACATTTTACTCCCCAACTCCAGACTCCGAAAGTTACGAATATCCCTTCTTATAAATAACAGTTATCTCTGATATAAAACTTGGACCCGAAAGATTATACATCTTACAAGTGCAACATATATAATGATAACACCTGAAGATTTATAATGTGTCACGGCATCTTCTATCAATTAAAATCATAATTAAACCAATCAAAATAACATTTACCGCCTATTCCCAACGTATTATATGAATACAAGCCACACGCGCACCTTTCCAATCGCCGAACTTAACGAATAAGCATCTCCACATAAAATAAAATTACAGTTATCAAAACTATAGAACAACTGGCAGCGATTCTTCTTTGCATCCAACATAACACGTAAATAGATTTTTTTACCGGAAACCATCTTTACTTGCTGAACGTCACCATTTTTTTCTAAATACAGATAATTTTTACCTTCCTCACGACTAATGCCAATTCCGTTATAAAGACTGCCTGTGCAGAACAATCCACCTCTTTGTCCATCAGCCAGCGCTGAAAAATCAAGCAACACAGTGGCTGTGCTTAGATACCCCATACATTTTTGAGTTAACATATTGCGAGATTCTCTTAATGTTGCAGCCTTCAAGGCTTTCAAAGCAAGCCAGCCCCTACGCTCATTTAAACTCCAATGAGTATTCACTGGATTATGATTAAACTGCCATTGCAGCCCTAAAGTGTAAGAATTGAAATCATCAGTCGTTTGAGGGTGAGAAACAAGAACACTTTTGCTTACACCAGGCTTTGTCCAAACCTTTACCGGCTCACCTATCCCATTCATATCCATATCCACCCCTATCACGGCCAATTCTCCATCCAACAAACAGGCTGCAAATGCACGACACGTCCCAAAGGTTCTGTCAATTGGAAATGAAAAAACCACCATTCTCCTTCAGGCGTATCTACTAAAGCCCTTGATGAGGACCATTTACAGTAGTGTTTCCCTGTTCCAAGACTACTTTCTTTTCGTATGGTCCATAGATATTTTTTGAACGTAAAATAGTCTGCCATCCTTCGCCTACTCCCCCTTCAGGAATGCTTAGATAATAATAACCATGCCGTTTATAAAATTTAGTTCCCTCAGCTACAGGACCTGTATAAATAATTTTCCCATCATCCAACAAAGTTTTACCATCCGGAGTCATACGATGTAGATAAATAGGACCTGCCCCTAACTGGCTACGCCCCATGTAGGCCTGTCCATCCTCATCCCAAAAAGGACAGGGGTCCTCCCAGCCGCCTATATTCTTCACACAATGCAACGGCGTCCACGGGCCATGAGGATCAGTAGCAGTACTCATCATCAGTCCTTCTCTAGGTGTACAAAAATAAATCCAAAATTTACCATCATGAAAACGGATAGCAGGCGCCCAAGATCCTCCTCCATAATTTTCATTATTATCCCATCCGGGAAAATCAAACCGATTATACACTTGACTGATGATTCTCCAGTTCACCATATCATCTGATTCTAACACCGGCATCCCGATATAATGAAAATCAGAGCAAACCATATAATATTTATCTCCCACTCTAATCACATCAGGATCAGAATAATCTGCATTTAAAATAGGATTTATATAAGTTCCATTACCTTGGTCACCCCAAGAAACAGCTTGTCCTTGTACCTTTTCCGACAAAAACAGCAAAACAAACAGAAAAGCCAAAAAGAAAAATCTCATAGTATCATTCATCATTAAAAAAAGAAAATTGCCTTCATCATTCCTAAAGATAAATGATAAAGGCAATACACTAAATTATATACAATCAATCCCAAATCATTCAGCTACAACTTCAATTACGCGACTGTTAAGTTGCTGTGCAGTAAACAAATTCAATCCTACATTCATCAAAAATTCTCCTGAGAAACCTCACCATTACCTGATAAAGAAGAGTTGGCTCCGGGCATTAAGTTAATTTCTTTCACACGATACATTTTGTCTGCATCAAGCCCCTGCAAACGCACCGGCAATATTTTTTCCGCATAACGAGGATGAATATCGAAAGCAAATACCGCTGCTTTATCCTTATCTTTGCCCACATACATAGTAGAGGTATGATTACTGCCATAAGGAGAAACTAAACGATACATATCACCTTCCAGAACTACCGGCTTCAAACGGTTATAATTCTGCACAGCAGTACGGCAATAAGTTTCATCATCCTTACTCATATCCGCTAATTGATATCAAAACCAAAGTTTCAGCTACATCATAGCCACATCCGTACGGAATTTCACACTGCTATTCTTATTCCATGTAGTAACATGAGCGCACATTGTCTTGGCTGGGAACACCTGTGAGAATCCCCACTGAATAAATAAACGTTCAATAGGGTCAGTATTATCACTAGGCCAGAATTCTGTAAAATATTTCAAAGCCTCATAGTCTGAGCGTCCACCACCACCGGAACAAAGCATCATCGGCAGGTTAGGATATTTTGCTTTCACACGCTCCAATACATTATACAGGCCACGCACATAATCAATATATAAATGTGACTGTTTATTTTTCAAATAAACAGAGTAAATATTCGTAATAGGACTATTGCAATCCCATTTGAAGAAAGCGATATCAGGATATTTAGTCATCAAATTGTCCACAACTCCGAATACATAATCCTGTACTTTCGGATTGCTCAAATCCAGAACCAATTGGTTACGGAAATAATACTCGTCACGATTCGGAAGATGAATCACCCAATCTTTATGCTTTTCATATAATTCACTTTTAGGATTCACCATTTCCGGTTCAATCCAAATACCAAACTTTATACCTTTTTTCTTAGCCGCTTCCGTCAGATAACCTACGCCGTGAGGAAGTTTATCAGCCGTTTCATCCCAGTCACCTAATCCTTGATGGTCACCACTGCGCGGATACTTGTTGGCAAACCAACCATCATCCAACAAAAACATATCCACACCCAGTTCTACTGCATCATCCATCAGCTTCACCAATTTCGCTTCATCAAAATCAAAATAGGTGGCTTCCCAGTTATTCAACAAAGTCATACGAGTCTGGTTCCCATCCTTCACCTGATACTTACGGGCCCAATCATGGAAATTACGGCTAGCCTGTCCTTTACCTGTAAAACTGTAAGTAAAATAGAAATCGGGAGTACGAAAGATTTCATTCGGTTTCAGACTATATTCCGAAGCATACGGATTAATTCCTGATATAACACGGAGTTCATTCTTATTATCCACCTCGAATACAAAACTGAAATTACCCGTCCATCCTAATGTTCCGACCAACACTTCACCTTGGTTCTCTTCTGATTTTCCATCCAATGAAAGTTGGAAGAAAGGAGAGCAGAACATATTGGCACGTGCTCCCAATTTAGTATCAATCGTTTTTTTACCAAATTCCAAAGGTTGTTCCTTCACATGCGCCTCACTAGCCCAGTCTCCCGAGAATTCAGTCAGGAAATAGTTGTCACGATTCAAGTGCAACATGGAAGACGCGTACTTATGAAGCTGCACAGGTTTCTTTTCCTGGTGGCTGATTTCAGTGAAAGTCTTTATCAAATTTTCTTTCTGATAAGCCACATAATGAAGTTTTACAGTTACAGGATATTTATCATCCTGCATAGTAATCACCACTTCATCTACCCCCGGCGACACTTGATTCCGAGTATGAGAAACATATTTTAATAAAGTAGAAGGATTGCCATCATTATGTACTATATGAATAGCCGGTTCAAAATAATCTTCCATGCCATGAGTAAGGTATGCTTCGCTACCCTGTGGCAAATGGGCAATATCTGTAGCATAATTCAACTTCTTTCCCAAATAACTTTGATATAGACGTCCGTTATTACCAACCCGGTAAATAAGGTCTACATTTTCTGTACTAATTTTAATTACTGGCTTATCTGCCGCTTTTAACATAAATGATATGCATAAAAAACATATCAAGAAGAATAATCTTTCTTTCATGGTATTATTTATCGATTAAAATTATAGTGCAAAAATAGGGAGAGAAGCTCAAAAATCCCTACTCAAATGCGCCATAAAATAAGAATTTTGACGCTTATACCCTCAAAATCATCGAAATCAAGCCTGTATTGTAGGTAAAATCAAGGAAGTCTGCTATCTTTGTTATCCAATTCTAATACATGGATATATGCCACGAATTAAAGAGGGATTTAAAGGAGAACGCGCCATCGTACTTCCTGCTTTTCTGATTGAAGAATTAAAGCAAGATCCGTTAGGCAGCGAACTTACATTACAGATATAGGATATTATCCTCATGCCTGTTTTCATTACCGGAAACGCAACACCGAGGAAGCAACCGAGTTTATCCTTATTTATTGTATGGAGGGAGAAGGGTGGTTTGAGTTAGACAAACATCGATATGTAGTTACCGCCAACCAATTTTTCATTCTACCTAAACACCAGGCACACGCTTATGGCAGTAATGAGAGAAATCCCTGGACTATTTACTGGATCCATTTCAATGGAACAAAAGCTGCATTTTTCAGTGCCGGTTTTGACCGTCCGAAAGACATCACTCCACAAGAGGATTCACGAATCAAAGAAAGATTAGTACTCTTCGAGGAAATCTACTCGTCCATCAGCTCCGGATATAGCAAAAACTATATGCTTTATGCCACTACCAGTCTTTTCCATTTTTTAGGTTCCATGAAGTTTATTGGTGAATATCGGGATTGCGGTTCTATGCGCAATGGTTGCAGAAGCAAGGATGTGGTGCAAATAGCGATTCATTTCATGCAAGAAAATTTGAGCAAAACCATTCGCCTAGCAGATATCGCTGCGGAAGTAAACCTCTCAGTTCCTATTTCTCCAATCTGTTTGAAGAAAAGACAGGCTCCTCTCCTCTTCGATATCTTACCTATCTCAGAATACAGGAAGCCTGTCACTACCTGGATTTTACTAACCTAAAAATTAACCAAATAAGTCCCTTGGTAGGCTATGAGGATTCTCTTTATTTCTCCCGGTTATTTACTAAGACGATGGGGATGCCTCCATCAGCTTATAAAGAAAAGAAAAAGGTTAAGACTTACACCATCTACCAACAGTCGGTCCGGAAAGGGGCAACCGGGAGCCCGTTCTCTCCGTACAAATTACAATCCGGATTATCTGCCAGCCATAACGTGCAGCAAGAGGGGCAGGAACGTTCAGTAGAAGAAAGTATAATTTTTCCATCATGGACCATAGCCTCTGCCGGATAAAATACACGGTCCGGCCCTGCAATAGTAAAGCCTTTTAAAGTTGTACCTTTAATCTGAAATCCATCTTGCTTTTGTCCGAAATCCAATTCCATCTTGTTCCCCTTAATTATATAATTTTGGAATACAGGAGCCGAACTTGAAACATTTTTTCCATAACTACCGGCCAGGGCAACCAAAGCTAAACGGCGTCCCACCTCTTGCTTATTCTTAGGATGAATATCATCAGCCAAACCAATATCAATGGTCACGGCCATACCAACTTGGTCAAGTTTAATGCTTTAGTTTGCGCTTCACGCAAAGCCGCCCATTCGGAATCCGGCTGTATTTTCTTGGATTCCATAAAATTAGCCAATTGTACAAAATAAAAGGGGAAATCACTCCGCCATTGTCGGCGCCAATCCGTAATGAGAGCAGGAAACAAATCTCCATATTGTTCTGAACGACCTACATTAGCTTCACCTTGATACCATATTACTCCTTTAATGGGAAAAGCAGTCCATGGTTTGACCATCGCATTGAACAGCACCGTAGGATAACTGGAGCTTTGAACAGGAGAAATCGGTGCAGGTGGAAATCCTGTTAAAGAAAGTCCGATACGATATTTCCAATCTCCAGCCAAACTGATCCGCTTTCCATCAGCTTCTACATAAAGGTCCTCCGCCTTGCCATGAATACCGCCTTCTCCACCAAAATCAGAAACACGAACAGCAAGAACCGCCTTACCAGCCTTCACTAGTTTTGCAGGAATGGTATAAGTACGCGGTGTCATATAGCCTGCCCCTCGGGCAATCTCCACCCCATTAAAATAAGTGATATCTTCATCATCAATCATTCCTAAATTTAGTTTTAACGGTTTACCAATCCATTCTGCTGGAATTTCAAAACTACGACGGAACCATACTACTCCATCAAAATTTTTCAATCCATTCTTTTCCCAGTAATCAGGAAGGCACATATCCCACCATTGTCCTTCTGACAAGTCCGGTGCAATCCAGCAAGGCTTATCTTCCTCCATTCCCTTATCTTCCTTAGAAAAAGAGATTGCCACTCAGAGCGCTCTTGATTATAGCCTTTTCCATACGAATAGGGTCAAAGTCCAATTGTTCCATCTTAGCCAACTCTTCACGAAAGCCCAGCACCTGTTTCAATGTTTCATAGCTGGTCCACGCTTCAGCAGGCGTTCCTCCCACGTACAGTCAATCACACCCACAGGGACATTTAATTCTTTCCATAATGAACGGGCATAAAAATAAGCGAGTGAAGAGAATTCAGGAATTGTGGCGGAAGAACATTCCTGCCAACCTCCCATAGTAGACTCCATATCACTCAACGGAATTACTGAAGTATTCTTCTTCACTTGAAACAAACGGATAGAAGGATAATTCGCCTCCGTTATCTCCTGCTCATAATTCATGACTTTCCCCCAACCCGCAACAGGCATCTCCATATTAGACTGACCAGAACAAAACCATACCTCTCCCACCATTACATTTTTTAATTGCAATTTCTTACCATCCGTAAATGTCAACGTATAAGCCTCCTGCAGCAGGAGTAGGCACAGACAAACTCCAATAACCGTCCTTATTCACCTGAGTCACATACACTTCATTATTCCAGCCTGTAGTTACCTTTAAGATTTTACCCAATACCGCTTTACCATGAAAAGTAACCTCCGTATTTTGCTGAAGAACCATATTGTCCGTAAAGTAAGCGGGTAAGACCACCTTGGCGTAAGAATTTACATACGCAAGAGAGAAACACATAAAAACAATATTTTATTTCCCATATTTACCAAATTCATTTGTTCCACTATTATATTCTTCTTTAATCATACATCATCGGAAGCTACACCAATCTGAATTTCAAATTCTCCAAGCTCCACCAACTCGCATCTTATTTATTATTATAAGGTGTTACCAACAATTTATAGGAACCACCTTGCAATAAAGCCTCATCAAAAGTAATACATATATCTTTGGTTTCACCCGGCATCAATGTGAAATAATTGTCATTCATAATAGCAGGAAGAATACGCTCTCCATCCGAGGTCCGAACAGCCTGAACATATACTGCAAACGCCACACCTTTGCAGACTTAGGTGAGCTATAGCTGCCCGAATCTCTGCCTGACCATTTTTACGCAACAATTTAGAAGAAACTTTCAATTCGGCTGCCGGCAAAGTATTCAAAGCCGTAAAGTCCAAACGGTCGTTGCCACGCCAATAATTGTTTTCAGAAACAACCTTTCCTGATTTATCTTTCAACGTCAGGCGGATAAAATGTACATCGCTCAAACCCTCACTAGGCTGTGTTCCACCCAATACATCAAAACTCCATAATGAATAACCAAACCACCAACCTAGTTCCGTCCCAAACATACGTACATAACGGGCATCAACTTCGGGGAAAGTAATTTCATCTATTCCTCCACGTCCTTCATCAGTTTTATATACTTCTTTCCAAGTCTCGGCGTCATCTGACACTTGAATCTTATATCCTTTACCAAAAGATGCCTCCCAATTCAAGCGAACCCCACCTACGGGTTGCACACTGCCCAGATCCACATAAAGCCATTCATTTTCCGCTTTTGCCGCTGCCCAACGGGTATCTTTTTTCCCATCCGTAGCATCTGAAGGCTGTCCATAAGTGGTACTTGAAGCAAAGGTCGTTTATTTAATGACAAATTTACGCTCTTTATTGAAATCTATCGTAAAACATTGCACAGTAGAATTGCTAGGAGAGTTCACAATAGCTGATTTTGTATAAGCCTCCACAGACTTTCCATCCAGATTGTAAACTTTTACTTCAGCAGTCAAACCTTCCATATCACATGCTGTGGTATTAGCAATCTTCACACCGTCCGTCACAGGATTCCAAAGAATATGCACCGGTTCACAGGCTGATTTTGCTCCCCAAAAGGCTCCTGTCAAATCATAATAATAGTCATAAGTTTGCCAAACCATAGACGGATATGCCGACTGTCCCATCCAAGTCATGATACCTGATGCATCCTCCCACATACGATCCAGCCAACCCTCATACATAGCCTTATTAGATTCAATATTGACAAGCTGAGCCTTACGGCAATAATCTTCAATCCCTTCGGGCTTGCCAAAACCTTTGGTTATAGAAGCATCATAACGATCGGGAGCTGCATTAAAAGCATTTTGGCCAATAGTGCTTGTTCCACATTTCATCACGAGGCCACCAGTTCTCCTTGGGCATAAATTTCTTGAAGCTTTCAAAGGTAGGAACTACAGCTGTGCCAATTTCTGTACGAAATCCCCAGCCACGCGCCGGATCTCCTTCCAAGCCATCAGGATATTTAGTAAAATAAAAGCGAGGCTCAAATGCTCCCCACGGACCACTACCGGTCAAGCCCTGAGCATGGGAGTTTGCTTGAAAATAACGATCACCTCCATCAAAAGTCCTGATATTTTCCGCCATCCATCCTTCTAAAGGAGGCTGAGGATTAGATTCATTATCGCCACACCACACGGCTATACTAGGGTGATTACGCACACGTTTTATTTTCTCCATCATATTATTATTGAACACATTGAGGTCATAAGGCAAATTCGGATTAGAGTTTATCCAAAAATCATCCCATACCATAATGCCATATTTGTCACATGCCTCGTAGAATTCATCATCTGTAACAGAGCCGAGCCAATTACGTATCATATTAAAATTCATTTCCTTATGCAGGCGGACTTTGGTATCATATTCCTCGCCACGGCAACGAAGCATATATTCAGACATCCCCCAATTCGCTCCCTTAACAAATACCGGAATATCATTAATATAAATATGGAATGTATTGCCCTCTTTATCATAAGAATATTTCTTTATACCAAAAGAAACATCTTTCGTTTCCGAAACTCTTCCATCCACCATCACCTCAAACTTACAATGATAAAGATTGGGTTCTCCATACCCATTTGGCCACCACAGACGCGGCTGGTCTATACACAGTTGTGGAAAATAGCGTTTGTCAAACTTCACCTGTTCAGTAGTATGGGCATTCACGTCTAATTCTTTTTGAAAAACAATGTTTCCTGGGGTAATTGTTCCGCGCACCAATACCTTCGTCTTTTCTACCGAATTATTCTTGACATCAAGCGCCACACTCAAATCCGCTCTGGCACGGGTAGGTAAATTAGTACGTATCCAAGGATCAATTAAAGTAGCTGTTCCCGTATTAGTAAGAAATACCTTATCGGTTATACCACTATTCAACCCCGGCACATAAGGCATCCAATCCCATCCGCCACTAGACAAATAGGTTGGACTGCCTGATTAGCCAATGGAGTATCAGGCATATGAACAAGTACAGCCAATACATTTTCTTTATCACGATTTACTATTGAAGTAACATTAAAATGTCCACGATGCATAAACCCATCCAGTTTACCTAATAATGTTCCATTCAGATAGACTTCCGCACGACGGTTTACCCCATTAAAATTCAACCATATCAATTCTTTTGTAAAATCAGCAGGAACACGGAATGTAGTACGATACCAAAAGCTACAGTCGTATTTGTCTCGATTTACCTGATGAATATTGTCACCAAAGTTAGGATCTTTCTCCAGCCCTGCTATTACATACGAATTAAAAGCTGTTCCAGGCACAACAGCATCTACCCAAGCAGAAACATTGTATCCGTTTCCACAAAGTGACTTCACATCCGTTCCGACTTCAGCCTGAGGCTTTAACTTCCATTTCATTTGTGGGTTATCGCTATGTAAATACACAGTTTGAGCATGCAGTACTTGCATACATCCCAGTAGGGCTAATACAACCCATGTTTTTTTTACGTTTTTCATATTATAGTCTTTTCATATTTATCAATCATCTATTTCTCTTTTTGCACCTGAAAACTAAACAAGGTGCAATGCTCATAAGCTTTCTCCGGTAACACCAGGCAAGAAGGAAAATCCGAATGAGAAGGAGTATCCGGATAAAATTGTGTTTCCAAACAGATGGCTGTATCCGGTCGGTCATAATATCCCGCTGTATACAAAAGAACAGCAGGCAAATCAGTCATCACTGTCATTTTTCTTCCTGTAACAGGTTCATATAAAGAAGCAGCCTCTAACATCTCCTCAGACATTTTATCTTTCAATATATAGCAATGATTATATCCTTTATTCCAAAGTAATTGCTCATGATCAGCATATAAGTCTGCACCTACCGGTTTTAGGGAAGTAAAGTCAAACGGAGTATTTTTCACCTTCATCTTTCTTCCCGTAGGAATGAACGCCGAGGTAGTATCCAATATCCGGTCAGACGAAATATGCAACCGATGCTCTGTTATCTTTTTTCCATTTCCGCACAAATTGAAATATGCGTGATTAGTCATATTGATGTAAGTAGCACAGTCTGTTTCCGCATAATGCCGTACAGAAAGTTCATTGTCCTCATTGAAACGATAGTCTGTTATCACATGGATATTTCCCGGGAAACCTCCTTCTCCGTCTGGCGAATACAGACTAAAACGGATGCCATCCGGTAATTCTTCCCATTGCCACACCTTGTTATGAAAGCCGGAAAAACCTCCATGATTGGTATTATTCCCATCATTAACTTCCAAATGGAAGGTTTTCCTATCTATTGTAAAAGAAGCATCAGCAATACGATTGGCAAATCTGCCAACAGTTGCTCCCATATAATAAGAATCTTTCAAATAATCGGACAAGGTATCATAACCGATCAAAATATTGGCTAATGCTCCCTGAACATCGGGTACTGAAGCTGTAATCCAACGTGCCCCCCAATTAGTGAATTCCATATAAGCTCCCGAGGAGTTCATTACGGTAAATCGTAATACAGGTTTTCCGTCAGAGGTATAAGTTTCTATTTTATGTATTATTTTCATATTATTCCAAATTTCAGAAAAAGAAAAAGCATCAGGTAGGAAGCAGATGTTTCCTCCTGATGCTTCTAATTTATATGGATAGAAACAATTTATTTGCTATATCCCGGATTCTGATCTTCAGGGCCGAATGCATCATTTGTTTTAATTTCAGTATCAGGAATAGGATAGCGCTTATGGAAATCTTGAATTGTTCCTGATTCTTTTGCCCAACGGTTACGTTCTTTTATCAATTCTACAAATTTATTAGTACGAAGCAAATCAATACGTCTCCAACCTTCGAAACAAAGTTCACGCAAACGTTCATCCATTACTTTATCACGGAATTCATCTTTGCTCATTCCCGAATTCCATTTCTTATCTTCTGGCAAGTTTCCTCCCCATGCACGAGTACGAATTTGATTATTCACGATCTGTACTGCTTCCGAAGTCTGTCCTAATTCATTCAGACATTCAGCATGCAATAATAATATATCAGCATAACGAATCATTGAAAAGTTCTTACCAGAATTCCACATGTTATTAATGCCAAGCCCTGAAAGAATATCTGTACGATAGTCTTCATATTTCTTTATATGCGGTTCCAATTCATCTGTAGTTCCCGTCCATTGAGTCTTTGACAAATCAGGAGTTACATATTCGAATGTTCCATCTTCTGAATATTTATTAGTATAATACGTAAAATCATAACGCAATGCTTCTTCTTTACGCAAATCTCCATCTTCCCAAATGCCACCTTCTTCTACCGTCTTATAAGCAAAAGGAGTCGGAACTAGAAGTCGTAACCAGAGAAAGAGCATCCCTGACCAAACCAAGAGTCACATGCACGAGAACCACAATCAAACTCCCAATAATTACAATCAGGATATACATTATTAAATTGCAACTCAAACAATGACTCTTTTGTATTAGGATTATCATAACGATACAAGTCAGCATAATTATTCAGCAATTCATATCGCCCCATATTAATAATAGTCTTAAAACATTCATCAGCCTTGGCAAAATCCCGTAATCCTGTCTCTTCCGGAGCTGCCATATAAGCCTTTCCTAACATGGCCCATGCAGCCCCAACAGTAGCACGCTGCGGTTCACTATTATAAGACTCAGGCAAATTATTGGTAGCAGTAATAAAATCATTAATAATATATTCCCATACAGTCTTTAAAGGTTGACGTCCCAAGCCCAATTCATCAGTACGGTTCATATCTATCACAGGGATTTCACCCCAATACATACTTAATTCAAACATTAATAAACCACGAATAAAGCATGCCTCTCCCATCAACTGTTTAGCACGTTCCGGTTCTTCAGTGGTCATACCCAATGCATATATAGCTTTAGCAGCTGAAACGACAGCCGGCCAACGGTTGTTCCAAATAGAACTAACCTGAGTAGATGTAGGATTCAACTGTCCATTATATTTATCCATACCGCTTGATCGCCTGAAGAAATCAATTGATAATTACCCTGCTGTGTTTCATCTGTCCCCAAATAAGGCATCAATCCATTACGTCCTTCTTTACAGCCCCTATAACTCTTATACAATCCAAGAACTAAAGGTTCTACATTATCTATTTTTTCAAATACTTGTTCTTCAGTCAAAGATCCCGTAGGTTCTACCTGCAAAAAATCCGAGCAAGAGGAGGTTTTCAGTGCAAAGGTCAAAGCCAAAGCATATATCGCACTATATCTATATATCTTTTTCATTGTTGTGTTTTCTTTTAAAGTTAGACTATTTATTCTATCCTTCCATTAAAAAGTCAAATTAAGACCAAAAGTATACATACGTGTAGGAGGATACCAATCACCAGTTTCCGGATCATAACCATTATAATTAGTTAAGCAAAAAAGATTAGAACCAGTGGCATAAACAACGCAGGTTAGTCAGTTTCAGAGCATTTATCACTTTAGTTGGGAAGTATAGGCCAATGTCAGAGCAGACAAACGCAAGAAAGAAGCTTTCTGTACACTAAAATCCATAGAACTTGCACCATAATGATTATAATCAAAGCCAGCCAACACACGTGGAAATTCAGCATCTGTATTTTCAGGAGTCCAACGATCCAACAAATCCGTTGATGCGACTCCAGATCCAGTACTTCCAATCAAAGTTTCATACCAAGGACTCAATTTTTTAGCCCCATAAGAATAACTGAATACTACATTTAAAGACAATCCCTTCCAAGAAAAATCTGTAGAAAAACCGCCATAAAACTTAGGATCAGTGGAACCAATTACAACACGGTCATTTTGATCTATCTGTCCATTATTATCATAATCCAACGGATACAAATCACCAGGATTCACATTATATCCATTCCAATTTATTTTATTCAAACGATCCATATCAATTTCTTGGGCGATTCCACCTGTTTTCCAAATATAAATTGTGTTACGAGACTCACCAAGGAATAAATTACCTTCTTTTTGAATATTACGATCACTATCTACATTATATACAACATCATTATCACCATATAATTGAGTTACCTTATTTTTATCCATAGACAATGTAGCTGCAAAATTCCATTCAAAATCTTTAGCTCTTACCAAATTGGCATTCAAAGCAAATTCCAAACCTTTGTTTTCAATCGCACCTATATTTTCAATAGTACTGCTGAAACCAGTAGTCGTAGGCAACGAATGGCTCATTAACAAATCCTTATTTTTTATCAAGAAAGCATCAACAGACAAACGCACTCTATTCTGTAAGAAAGCCATATCTACTCCTAAATTCCATTGTTTTTGTTTCTCCCAACTAATATCTGGAGTACCACGTCGCCCATTGGAAACAAAAGAATTCGTATAACCTGTATCGGAAGTACCCGTATAGCTGACATTATATAAAGATAAATAGGCAAAATCATCAATATTCTGATTACCAACGATACCAAAACCAGCACGTAACTTTAACTGATCAAAAATCGTCTGATTTTTCATGAACTTTTCTTCTGTAATATTCCAAGCTGCAGACACAGACGGAAAAATACCCCACTGATTTCCTTTAGCAAATTTAGAAGAACCGTCGTAACGCGCTGTCGCCGTCAATAAATATTTACCCGCATAGTTATAGTTAACACGAGCGATATAAGATAATAATGTTTGCTCGGACCAAGCTGTACTTAAGCCGCGCTGATCTTTTTATAACCAGATCCCAAACTATGATATCCAAATAAATTAGTGCCAAACCCTGTTGCCGTAGCATTAATATAATTATACATAGTCCGTGTAGCACTGGTACCAACCATCGCATTCAACTTATGTTTACCGAAAGAGGCTTCATAAGACAATGAATTATCCCATTGCCATACAGTACGTGTATCTCTATCATCTTTGGCTTCACCTTGTGTTCCATAACGTTCCGACTCATAAATATCATTCGGGGTATATTTATTCTGCTGCTTCTGAGCATAATCAATAGAGAAAGTAGAACGCAAGTTTAATCCTTCAATAGGATTGATATTAATATAATTAGAGCTCAACAAGCGATTATACACCAAATCATTATCGACTTTCAAAGAACGTAATGGATTAAAATTATTTTGGTCAAAAATACCTTGCCAATTTAAAGTTTCAATCTCATCAGAAATTTCCAACATCGGATTAGCACAACGTGCACGATTCATTACTCCATCATCAACCAACGTGTTCTCGGTACGTGTAAAAGTTGTATTAGTACCTACTTTCAGCCAGGATTTAATCTGTTGATCCGCATTAATACGTCCTGTGTATTTTTCTTGTTCAGACTTCTCAATTACACCTTTATTGTCTGTATAACCAAAACTAATATAATAAGAACCTTTATCATTGCCATTCGAAAGACTTACTACATGATTGTGTTGTACTCCAGTACGGCTCACAGCATCCAGCCAATCATAATTTTTATTATTGTCGTAAGCATCGAATTCATAATCAGCAAAAGCAGTATTCGATCCCATTATCACATCATTGACATAAGCATTGACATCCCCGTCAGGATTTGTTTGCATATAACCATTCGTATAAGCTTCCTTTCTAAGTTCAAATAATTGACGGGTATTCATTGTTTTTGGAGTATTAGCGTAGGTCTGAAAGCCAATCCAGCCATCATAAGAAACTTTACCTTCGCCTTTTTTACCCTTCTTAGTTGTAATAACAACAACACCGTTGGAACCACGTGAACCATACAGAGCTGTAGCTGATGCATCTTTCAAGACCTCAATAGAAGCCACATCATTCAAATTGACTGCATTAAATCCAGAGAATGAATTATCCATAACCATACCATCTACGACATAAATAGGGTCTGTAGATCCATTAATTGTATTAATACCACGAATTTTAATAGATGCATCATCCGTAGGACGCGTAGGTTGAGAAATGAACACACCTGCGACACGACCTTGAAGAGCTTGATTTACATTTGTTACTGGTTTTTCTTCCAATACTTTAGAACTAACACTGGCAACAGCTCCCGTCAAATCACTCTTCTTCATCGCAGTGCCTACAACAACCACTTCATCTAATGTTTCAGTATCCTCCGACATCACAACTTTGACTGGTTGGTTACCCATTATTTTAACATCTTGTGCAACATATCCTATATAAGAAATATGCAATGTTTCCCCTTTCTGAACTGATAATGTAAATTTACCATCAAAATTGGTAATAGTCCCATTGGCTGTACCTTTTACCACTACACTTGCACCAATGATAGGTTCGGATGTAACATCCACCACCTGTCCTGTAACCGTTATGTTCTGTGCTAGCATATTGCAGCAACAAAACATGATAAGGATTAAATTAATAAGCCTAATTCTTTTCATAATTTGTAAATTTAAGTACGATTTAAAGTTTATATTGGTTTATTCTTCCACTTTGAAAATTACAACATCACATGCAGGAACCGTTACTTCCAGATTGGTTTTAGCAGTACTTTCAATGCCACTCCATAATTCTTTCAGCCTATATTCCTTTGACGAATCCAACCCCAGACGCTCTAAAGCTGTAGTCATCTTCAACTCTTGATCCATATAGTTGAACACAGCATAATAAGCCTTACCATCCTTATCCATGCGTACAAACTGATTTTCTGACTTTTCACCATTCCCATCTACAGGATGGAAAGATTCCCCATTGGCTATAGCATTGATCTCAGCATTAGTCAGATATTTCATCGCCTTCTCCTTCACTTCTTTAGAACCGCCTTTGCTGAAATCATCTCCAGCAATGAAAATTCCTGTAATGACCCCCGAAGTAACACGCGCTCTGTTCTCACCATCTGTAGCATCACGCAATACAATATGGTCAGGATCATTAAACTGATAAACCTTATCCTGCCACCAACCGTATGAAAGTGCATTCAAGGTATATTCAGTATCCTTCATCTTATTCCACGCATCACAAGCAATTCTTCTAGACTGAGCATAATGAGCAGGAAAAACAGGAGAAATAGAAAGATTGATATACATATCGCCAAAATATTTGTCAAGCAATTGCATTCCATAGTTATATCCCTGAATACCTGTTTGTATTTCCGGATTATACCATTGTCAGCCTCCATCGCCCCATGTGTCATAAAATCCATTTTCACATATTCAAAACCTGCCCGATGAAAGAGTTCCGATGTACGCTTCATCATAGCTTCAATAGCTGGATGGGTAGGATCAACAGCATACGCTCCGTCTAATTCCTGCGGTTTTCCATTTGCATAGAGATACACATCTTTATATTTATACCCCGGAATTTCTTTTATTTCACGTTCAGGATTTTTAGCCCAATCAGTAAACGGAGTCCAATAAACGCCGGCTATCTGACCGTTTGCCTTACATCTATCCACAAAAGCTTTCAACTCCTCTTCTGAAAAACTATTCCAACCAGAATCCAAACCTGTATAAACCAGATTATCCGAATTCACAAAATGATGGGACTGCAAATTCTCTTTATAAAAATCAGAAACTTCCAATGCTTTCGGATAGGTCAGATTAAATTGCAACGCTCCCCAGCTGTTCCAGCCAAAAGGAACAGCTTTATCCCAAGCTTTGGGCGGAGCAATCACAGCATTAGCCTGAGCGTATTCTTCCATGCCTTCACGCCAGTCTTCAAAAAATCCTACTAAAATCTTAGGCGACTTGATTGTCGTACCTTTCAATGCACCGTGAGGTTTCGAATCACGCGTTGTCTTATCAGCAACACCCCCATAACATACCAATGAACCTACATTATATATATTACCTTTACCTATTGTTATACCTGTTTTCCAAGAATCGTGTTCCACAGAACCTATCACCATAGCTTCACGATCATCATTATTAAATATGGCAGTAACTTCATAACTAGTCAATTCTGTAAATGTGAGCGGATGAGATTGGTATCTGATCCAACAGTCATTATCGAAAGGAATGAAAAGCGCACGATTATTTTCACCCTGGTTCAGGACTTCAGGCATTCGGTCCACATTGACCGGCGCCATATAATTCGAAGCCATTTCAGACGTACTTTCCAAGTAAAATCTGTCAACACATAATCCTTTGTCGGATATACATAAAAAGATTGAACCAGTACAGGCAAATTATTCCCAGTATAAGTCACCTCATAATGATACCCTTCTCCAAAATGATCATTGATTTTTTTGTAGAAACATGATGCTTTGCATAATCACGAGTCGAAACAACACTGTCGGCCAATTTATAAGCTGCATATACATTATCATAAATAAGCTTAGAGCCTTTGCTGATATCAATACCATTAGCGTGAGCATCGTACTCCAAAGACCATTCACCGACATTTAGATTTGCATTTTCAGTACACCCGGACAAAATAAGACCGGAAGCACTCAATGCAGAAACACAGAGAAACAATGATTTTAAAGTTAACCAATTATTCTTCATAATATTATTAGTTTGTCAAAGAGATAAATCTACTTAAGGTTTGCTTTACTGTTCGGAATTCTTTTCCTTTCAAGCATGGTCAAAAGTAGGCATATCTTGACAACCTGTTAATATACAAACGCAGCAATAAATAGGATTTTTGCAGCAATGACTCATCTGCGTCCGAAGAATCCGCAAATGTGTCATTTTTGCTGCATTTCTTTCAATCAGAGATTCTCCGTCAAATCTATTTTAGCTTTTTCCTTGGATGTTTGATACTGTTTCTCAAACTCTTTCGGAGTCATTCCGAATTGTTTCAGGAATAATTTACTGAAATAAGATGAAGAGTTTATTCCTACCATATAACAGATATCCCCAATACGGTATTTACCTTCCTGAATCAATTCGGCCGCTTTTTTCAAACGGATCAACCGAATGAAATCTATGGGTGAAAGATTAAACAGAATCTTTATTTTCCTCAATAAGCTGGAACGGCTCATACATAAGATATCAGCCATACGTTCCACATTGAAATTTTCATCTGAAATATTCTCTTGAATTACATTAATTACTTTATTCATAAATTCTTCATCCGCCTTGTTCATCTGCATATTATGCACAGGAAAAAAAGGACGTTTAGAGAATGCCTCACGTTCTTTTCTACGATTGCTGAGTAAAGACAAAATCTGACTCTTCAAATAATTGAAAGAAAAAGGTTTCTCCACATAAGCTTCCGCTCCTATCTTCAATCCGTTAATTTTACTCTCCAAATCATTCTTGGCGGTAAGGAAAATAACCGGAATATGACACAAATCAATATCCCCCTTTATTTCCTTACATAATTCATAGCCATTCATCACCGGCATCATTATATCACTGATTACCAAATCTATGTGATTACTACGTAAAACATCCAACGCTTCCTGTCCATTCACAGCAGTTTCCACCGTAAACAAAACTTCCAATCGTTCAAAGATAAAAGATCTCATACTTTCATTGTCCTCTACTAACAATAAAGTATAACCTTTCATCTGGTCTGTTTCTGTTGATGTTTCCTCATCCAATACTTCTATATTTTGCTCCACTACCTTCTCTATTTGCTGCCTTACTTCCTCTTTATTCAAAGGAATGATCAAAACAAATGTATTCTCCGGTTGTTCTATATCCAAATAAAGCCTGCCTTTATGTAAAGTGGCTAGCGAACGAGCTAAAGGTAATCCTATGCCTACTCCCATCCGAACTGTATCCTTCTTCTCCATCTGATAAAAGGGTTCAAAAATCTGTTGGCTGGACGCTTCAGGTATCTTTTCTCCGTCACTGACAATACGAACTGTAAAATCAGCTTCATCTTGGAATAAATCTATCGTAATGGTATGACGGGCATATTTCAAAGCATTATTCAACAAATTACTCAATACTTTTGTGATAGCCTCCTTATCTATGGCAGCCATAATTCTTTCTTGGGGAATATGCTGCAATAACTCTTTCTGCTTTTGCAGAATAGTAGGCTCAAAACGAGCAATCGTTTCATTCAGCAATGCCGTTACATCAACCGTTTCAAATTTCAGTTCAAATTTGCTCGCCCTATTTTCTGAAAATCAAGCAACTGTCCAGTCAAATCTAATAATCTCTTGGTATTCTGCCCGATTACTTTCAAATTCTTATTCAATTTCTGATCCTTGATATCCATTTCCTCAATTGCTTCCAACGGACCATTTATCAATGTCAAGGGCGTGCGCACCTCATGAGCTATTTCAGTAAAGAAACTGACTTTTGATTCATAGAGTTCTTTCTCCTTCTCAATTTCAAATAACTTCTGCTTTTCTTCCATCTGTTTCTCTTCGCGTCTTCTATACCAAAAGAACCAGCAAAGTACGACACAGATTCCCCATATAATATACAGAAAATAAGCCCAGACGGACTGCCACCAAGGAGGCAGAATAACAATGGATAAAGACCGGGTAGCATAAGGCCTTCTTTGGCACTATTGGTAGCCCGCACTTGCAAGATATAATCTCCCGGAGCAGTTTAGCGTAAGAAATATTCTGATTACTCGCTGCCCGTATCCAGTCTTTGTCCAACGGAACTAATTTATAATAATACTGATTGGACTCCGTAGTAGAATAACTTAATAAAGCAACATCGAAACTAATATTTGCCTGATCATAAGGTAATATAATTTCATCTGTATGTTCTATACACTTTTTCAAAGGAGAATTAGGAGTATGAACTGTTATCTCCTGATTATAAATACTGAATTTGAGATATAAACAGGTGGCAAGAAATTGATTTTTTCCGAAGAATTAGGATCAAATGCAATCAATCCGTCTATACCACCAAAATAAAACTTACCATCTCCCCCTTCAAAGCTGACTTATAATTAAACTGAT
>ENA-OQJH01000199-OQJH01000199.1-human-gut-metagenome-genome-assembly--contig:-NODE-199-length-36223-cov-3.707613_pt1 | contig 36223 bp, 44 predicted proteins | sample MGYA00242597_ERZ504763 | MGnify/ENA primary metagenome ERZ504763 (study PRJEB26092, sample SAMD00036359) | human gut metagenome | host: Homo sapiens | study: EMG produced TPA metagenomics assembly of...
CGTGCCCATACGGAAAGCGATACTCAGCCCCTTCCTTGACACCTATGCCGAAAAAACCTTCGTTTTCAATTCCTGTGTGCTTTTCCCTGTGTCCGGAATTACCCAGACGGACGTAATGCGGATTTCGCTCGAACGGCCCGCCGTCCATCAAGGTCACATTGCCGAAAATATTCCAACCCATAAAACGTTGCGGGAATTCAAATGAACGGTTCTTTATCAGTTCGGCATACAAGCCTCCGTCCGCCCCATAATTAATGTCCTCAAAGAACAAACCATACATGGTTGGTTGTATTTCCGCACCTAATTTATTGGTCTGCACGACCATGTTGTGCGCATTCTGTGCATGTAGCGCTACTCCGGCAGCAAATACCCATGCTGTGAATAGAGTTCTGTGTAATTTCATGATAGTAATATTATTGATTTTTATTAGTCAATTCTCTTTCCCCACACAGAATGCCCTTGAGCATCCAGGCCGGTAAAAAGAATGGTTTCTGTTTCATTTTCCCAATCGTGTCCGGCAAAGATAATCAAATTGTTAATATCTTCTGTGGCTGTTTTTATAGTAAGAAGTTGTTTTTTAACATTAAATCCCAAGTTGCATCTCCAACACTGCCATCTGCTTCCAAAACAACACGGGCAGATAACGCCTGCTCCCCATTTCGCAAGTCCCCTTCACCCCACAATATTTGTCCAGCTTCCAAACTACGTTCCAAAGGCGGTTCCTGAATACGGATAATTTCCCACTCACCTACCAAATCTTCTTTAGTGAAAGAACGTGGAGCAGTACCTGCATAGCGTTCGGGAGAAACCACAGGCCATCCATTCACCGTAAAGAACACTTCGCGCACATGCAAATCCATCAACTGGTTCTGGGGGGAAAGCCGTCCCTGATGGACCATAAAATAACGGCCGTCACCGGCATCAATAAGACCGCAATGAGCCGTTCCCGCCCATCCCGGATGATTTTCGAAGCGGTAAGGAGCTGTCAATATAGGAACATTATTCGTTGTATCTTTTATATCCTCTCCGTAGAAATCCACAAAAGGTCCTTCGGGAGAACCGGAATAAGCGACACGTACATTATAGGTAGTCATCAGCGGATCGTAGGATGTAAACAGATAATATTTGCCAAGTTGGGGTTGATACATGATTTCCGGCGCTTCCAAGTTATCTTTCCGGTAATTGGCCCGGCGTGCTATCAAGTGCCCATGATCCTCCGGCTGCATAGTCATTCCTGTTTCGGGATTCAGTTCCACACAGTACAGACCACCGAAATAAGAGCCATAGTGCATCCACACTTCCGGTTTCCGGATCCTCAACCACAGAAGGGTCTATGGCATTCATCGCATCCCCTTCTCCTGTCTTAACCACACACCCTTTCTGTATCCAGGGACCTTCGGGAGAATCCGACTCGGCCATACCGATATAGGATGTATTCCTGCCGAATGCCGAAACACAATAATACAAACGATAAATACCCTGATAAGGCATCAAATAAGGAGCCAGATATTAGTCGCCCCTTTTCCCTCCGCCTGACTATGAACCCATTCTATAGCCGGAGCAGGAATCTCGGGAAAAGCCCAGCCCACAAAATCCCAATGTACCAAGTCTTTTGATTTGCGTACCTGGACAAAACCCAGAGGCACATTCTTCTCTTTCGCCTCTTTCCGGTTCTCAGCAAAAATAGCATCGGTAGAATACAAATAATAAGTATCTCCTATTTTTTTACAAGCCGGGTCGTGTACATTATATGTTCCCCACTGCTTGTAATTCTCCATAGATGAAAGAGCGGTATAATCATCAGCCCAAGGATTGGGAGAAGGGACAGGCACGAAAGCCGTAGGTGCACTGCATGATACCAATATCCCTACGGCCAACAAGCCTAAACCGACCAACCTATTTATTATTAACCTTTTCATGTCCATGAATAATCTTTGAGGGAAAAATTGCTGTTTCATAGTATTTTTTTATTATGTGACCATTTGCTAATGTACTAATTTGTCAATGACATGCGGCATATAACGCAGCCAACTGTCACATTGACTAATTATTATTAATGCAAATATAACTGCAATCAAAAGCTCGCCAGGTGGACAATATCGCTTAAAGGGTGGACATTTGTGCAGCAGAGGGATAAAAATGATTTATTTGTTTTTGAGGAAAAACGAAAAGGTATATCTTTGTATAAGTAACGGTATATTCTTACGTCATTAATGAACAACACACTATGAAAAAACATTGTTTTCTATTCGCTCTGTTCATCTTTTTATCTAGTCTGTATATGCAAGCTGAAGGAACAGCCGGAAAATGGTCCGAACGTTATAATTTCACTGCCATTACGATGGATGAAGGACTGCCTCACAACTTTGTGATGATATATTGAAAGACAGTCAGGGCTTTTTATGGATCGCTACCCGCGGGGAAGGAATCGCCCGTTATGACGGTTATGAATTCACCGCCTTCCATATGGGAAACACCCGTATCAAGCTACGAAGTAACTTTATAAACAAACTGTGTGAGGATAACTTCAAGCGTATTTGGGCTGTCAGTGAAATGGGTATTGACATACTGGATATACAAACCATGCAGACAGTACAAGTCACTGATATGAAAGACAAACTTATTTCACTGTGTAACCGCCCCTCTCATCTTATTCTCCATAGCAAAGCGGGAAATATTTGGGTTTGTTCGGAAAACAATTTATTCAAAATTACCTTTGACAAACAAGGAGATATAAAACAAATCATTAAAACATGCGAAGTACCGGCAGGAGAATCCATCCGGACTATTTGTGAAGTAGAAGACTATCTCTGGATAAACTACAAAGACGGTATCTACCGCATCAAAGAATCGGCTATGGAAGTACAGGAACCCACATTCATTTCATCTGCCTTCAATTACCCGGTGTGTCCATACAAGTAATCTGCCGGAAAGAAAATGAAATTTGGATTGGCAGCGCACAAGGCCTTTTCCGATACAATATGGATACGGAACTGATGAAGCATTATATGTATGATCCGAATGACAATAGTTCGCTTTCCCAAAACTTTATCACAGACATAGCAGAAACAGGAGAACATACCATGCTGGTTGCCACCCTAAAAGGTATAAACCTTTATAATGCGTTGACAGACAATTTTGAGCGGATAAATAAAGATACCGGAGAAGGAGAAATTGTACAAAACACATTGAACTGTGACTTCGTAAACTGTCTGCTGACCGATGGTGACATTATCTGGGTAGGAACCGAAGTGGGAGGCTGAACAAGATGAGCCGCCGGATGCTGTTGGTACAAAACTATTATCATATTCCCACCATTCCCGGAAGTCTTTCCCAAAATCCCGTCAATGCCATTTATGAAGACCCGTCGGGTGTTTTATGGGTAGGAACCGTAGAAGGAGGTTTAAACCGGCGAGCTCCCGGCAGCAACACTTTTGAACACTATACCACTGATGCACCCGCCCACCTAAGCCATAATACCGTCAGTTGTTTTACCAGCGATAACGATGGAAGGCTCTGGATAGGAACCTGGGGAGGAGGCATAGGATGGATAGACATGAAAAATCCGCAGAACAAACAATTCCACACATAGAAATACCCGAATACGGAGACTTCTCATGGGGATGGGCCGGAAGTATCTGCTATGACCACTTGAATAATGCCATCTGGGTGGGAACCAGTACCAATATCTATGTTTACGACTTGAAAACACAAACGCTCACCGAACCATTCAAGGGTATGAACCTAGGTGGAATTGAAGGCTGTACAGGATACTATATAGATAAGGATAACCACCTGTGGCTGGGACTTACAGAAGGACTTTGCCGAATAGATCTAAGCAGTTTGAAAGCCCCTAGACTGATTTATCAACTCTGGAGGATCAAGCTGGACGAACCGGAATCAAAGTTGAAGGAAAGGGTAACCTACATCACCCAGTCTAAAGACGGAACCCTATGGATAGGCAGCAACGGATATGGTTTCTACAAATCCTCACCAACAGAAAACGGAGAATATACCTTCCGCTCCTTCACCACCGAAGACGGACTGATAAACAACAGTGTCCGCTGCATATCGGAAGATAAAGAAGGGTATCTTTGGATTACCACCACCAACGGACTCTCCCGCTTCAATCCTAACAACAACAGCTTCTTTAACTATACCCGGAAAGACGGGCTATTATCCAACCAGTTCTATTGGAACGCAATATGCCGTGCCGCCAATGGAGATTTATATATAGGAAGTACCAAAGGACTGTCTGTGGTCAAGCCGGTCATAGATATAAACCCGAAGGAAGCTGTTCCCTTGGCGTTTACCCATGTCCGTGTGGCAAATAAAGAGCGATTGTACACAAACGGTACCCTACAGTTACACGAACGCGACAAATCTCTCTATATTGAATTTGCCGCACTGGATTATGATGCATCGACATTCGCCAATTATTATTACCGCTTGAAAGGATTTGACGACAAATGGATAAAAGTGCCGGCCAACAGGCGACAAGCCGCCTATACCAATCTGCGTCCCGGCAACTATACTTCGAACTGCGTTATGCCCCCGACGGCAAACAATGGCTGGAAGAAATGGCAGAACTCCACATTGCCGTATCACCTTATTTCTATAAACCATCTGGTTCATTCTGTCCATATTGGTTCTTCTATCTTTCCTTATATATAAGGTATTATCATGGAGGCTTCGTTCATTAAAAGAACAACAAGAAATGCTCCACATCAAAGTAGAGGAACGTACCCGTGAACTGGAAGAACAAAAAAAACTGCTTTCCACTCAGGCAAGCGAGCTCTATCGTCAAAACCAACTATTGAAACAGCAAAACGAAAAAATAACCAAACAAAAAGGACAACTGATACAAATGTCAAAGAAAGTACAGGAATTGACGGTTGACAAACTCGCCTTCTTCACCAATATCACCCATGAATTCCGTACTCCGTTGACATTAATCGTAGGACCTATAGAAAGGGCATTGAAACTAAGCTACAATCCTCAAGTCATTGAACAATTACATTTTGTGGAGCGCAACTCAAAATATCTGCTCTCACTGGTCAACCAATTAATGGACTTCCGCAAAGTAGAATCAGGGAAAATGGAAATTGTCCGCAACCCGGGCAACTTTGCCAAGTTACTCAATGAACTGCTGGTTCCCTTCGACGCATATGCATCCGAAAGAGGAATAACCATCGAACGTCGTTTCCGCCTTCCTTCATGTGAAATCATGTACGATGAGGATGCCATGCATAAAGTGATTGTCAATTTGATAGGAAATGCTTTGAAATTTACCCCCAAAGGAGGACAAATTACCATCTATGCCACCCCCTTCCGCCAGGAAGAGCAGGAAAAGTTGTTCATCTGTATCCGGGATACAGGACCAGGACTTCCCGAAGAAGAGATAGACAAAGTATTCAACCGCTTCTACCAATCACAAAATAAGACGCATTCCTCTATCAACGGACAAAGCGGGACTGGAATCGGTCTCTATCTATGCAAACGAATTGTCCAGTTGCATGGAGGTTCAATTTGTGCCAAGAATAATCAGAGCAAAGGATGTTCTTTCCGTATTTTACTTCCTTTGCAATATGCCGATGCGGACAGTCTGCCCACACCAACAGAGCAAGTTAAAGAACCGGTCGACTCTCCGATGACATTGCAACCTGCCACCAATGGAAAACTGACGATTCTGGTAGTAGAAGACAACAAAGATATGCGCGACTATATCCGTTCCATCCTGACCGAATATTATAACGTACTTGAAGCATCCCAAGGTGAAGAAGCATTGACTGTGCTCCAATCCCAAAACGTGGATTTTATTGTTAGCGACCTGATGATGCCTGTCATGGATGGCATGGAACTGTCCCGCCGGGTAAAATCCAATTTCGCCATCTCACATATCCCCTTCCTGATGCTCACAGCCAAAACATCCAACGAATCGCGCATTGAAAGTTTCCGTATAGGTGTAGACGAGTACCTTTTAAAACCATTTGATGACACTTTGCTGCTGGCCCGGATATCCAATATACTGGAAAACCGCAAACGTTTCCAACAAAGTTCTCATACAGTATGGACGTGGATGCACTGAATATCGAAAAAGAATCCAGTGACAAGAAATTCCTGGACAAGGCGATGCAGATTGTGAAAGAAAACTATAAGAACTCCTATTACGAAATAAGCGATTTCATCGAAGCAATGGGGGTAAGCAAAAGTTTGATGAACAAAAAAATGCAAAATCTGACGGGACAGTCTGCCGGACAATTCATGCGTAACTACCGGCTGAATCTTGCGCGGGAACTTATTATCCGTAACCGGCTGACGCACAATATGAATATATCTGAGATAGCATACGAAGTAGGATTCAATGATCCCAAATACTTCACACGCTGCTTTACAAAACATTTCGGAACAACACCCAGTTCGATGATGGAGAATGGAACCGACTGACTTATTCCAGAGCGTAAAATGAACGGATTGTATACCATAAATGCTCCGTTTTTCTACGCTCTCGTTTCGCTAAATAAATTATCTTTGCCCTACATTATAATAGCATATTTAATACCCATGAAAAAACAATTTATGACTTGGCTGCTTGCCATCACTACAATGTCAGCTTTTGCTCAACAAGCTACAGTTACAGGACCCGACTCCTTTTTAAGAGTAAATGTATCCGTAAAACAAGGCATCCCCGTTTATTCCGTCACCTATAAGGACAAGACCATCCTGGAAGATTCACCTTTAGGTTTCATTGCCAATGTGGGGGACTTCAGCCGGGATATGACTTTCACCGGACAAAAAGAGAATAAAATAGATAAAACCTATACACAAGACCGTATCAAACAATCACAAATTCATTATCAAGCCAATGAACTTACATGCACCTTTACCAATAAAGAAAAGAAAAATATAAATATAATATTCCGCGTAAGCAACAACGATATTGCTTTCCGCTACGAAATGCCCAAATATGGCGATACAGGAAGCATAGTGATAGAAAAAGAAACGACAGGTTTTGACTTCCCATCCTTCACCACTACTTTCCTGTGCCCGCAAAGTGACGCCATGATAGGTTGGAAACGCACCAAACCCAGCTATGAGGAAGAATATAAGGCTGACGCTCCTATGAATGTACGTTCACAATATGGGCACGGTTACACATTTCCTTGTCTGTTCCATGTAGGAGAAAATGGCTGGGCACTTATCAGTGAAACCGGAGTAGACAGCAAATACTGTGGCTCACACTTAAGCGATGCTACTGCCGACGGACTTTATACCATCGCTTTCCCCATGCCCGAAGAAAACAACGGTAACGGCACGGCATCTCCCGGCCTTGCATTGCCCGGTTCCACTCCCTGGCGTACTATTACTGTAGGCGAAAACCTGAAACCGATTGTAGAAACAACGATTCCATGGGATGTCGTGGAACCTCTCTACCCAACGGAGCATACATACAAAATGGGACGCGGAACCTGGAGCTGGATACTTTGGCAGGATGGAAGCATCAATTCGACGATCAGAAAAATATGTAGACCTCGCCGCCGCCATGGGATATGAATATGTATTGATAGACAACTGGTGGGATACCAACATCGGCCGTGAACGTATGAAAGACTTCATAGACTATGCACACAGCAAGAAGGTTGATATATTTTTATGGTATAGTTCCAGCGGCTACTGGAATGATATAGTGCAAGGTCCTACCAACTATATGGACAATCCCATTATCCGTAAAAAGGAAATGAAATGGCTGCATAATATAGGAGTAAAAGGGATCAAAGTAGATTTCTTCGGAGGTGACAAGCAGGAAACCATGCGTCTGTACGAAGCCATCCTGAGCGATGCGGATGATCATAGACTGATGGTCATTTTCCACGGCTGTACCCTTCCTCGCGGATGGGAGCGTATGTATCCTAATTATGTAGGAAGTGAAGCCGTGCTCGCATCGGAAAACCTGATTTTCCAACAACATTTTTGCGATGAAGAAGCATTTAATGCCTGTCTACATCCATTTATCCGCAACACCATCGGTTGCATGGAGTTTGGTGGCACATTCCTCAACAAACGCCTCAACCGCAACAATGACGGCGGAAGCATACGCAAGACCACTGATGTATTCCAACTGGCAACAGCCGTTTTATTCCAAAATCCTATTCAGAATTTTGCGTTGGCGCCTAATAACCTGACCGATGCCCCTCAAGTTTGTTTGGATTTCATGAAGCAAGTTCCCACCACATGGGACGAAACAAGATTCATTGACGGCTATCCGGGCAAATACGTAGTCTGGCACGCCGGCATGCCGATCAATGGTATATAGCCGGAATCAATGCACAAAAAGAACCGCTGAAATTAAAGTTGAACCTTCCCATGTGTACTAAAGGAGATAAAGTGATGCTTTATCAGGACGATAAAAAACTAAATCCTCACGCTGAAGAGATAACATTAAAAAAGAATGATGAAATCAGCATTACGATGCAGGCGGAAGGAGGATTTTTACTTGTGAAATAATTCCTTTCAGAGAATTGTATTTTATCCCTCATGTAGCCGGGCAGTCCTTCATCAGGTTGTCCGGTACATGATTTTTTATAAAAAAAGCCTTCTCCTGAGCCTATCTCACCGCCTCCAAAAGACATAAACTATAAGCGAAATAAATACATTTTTTCCCATTATTCATTCGTCCACCCTATAAAACCGTTTGTCCACCCCTGTTTACGGCATAAATTTTACTTTTGTCATGCAATCGGTACTCAACTTTCGGAAGAGACCCCTGCTTTTAAAATTTAATCCTAATCTTAAATATTATGAAGAATAGCTCCAGCATATTTATAAACTCTGTGGTTTGTCTACCTAGAGTATTCAACATTGGATTGTACAATAATCCAACATCTCAATTCAATATATCAGCAACAATTTAATCTACTAATTTAATACTTAAAAAAATGAGGAAACATTTATTATTTTCCGTAATGCTTAGTCTGTGTGCTATGGGTGGCATGATGGTGTATTCCACACCTGTTATGGCTACGTGGCGCAATCTCCGACTATCAAGGTTCGCGGTCAAGTTATCGATGAACAAGGTGAACCCCTCACAGGGGCTACCGTCAGAATCAAAGACGGACAAGCGGAACCATTACCGATGTGGACGGAAACTTCCAATTGGAGGTTGCCGGTAACGCTATCCTTTCGATAAGCTATGTAGGCTACAAGGATCGTGAAGTAGCTGTTCGCAACCGCGCCATCATTGAATCCATCCAATTGCAACCCGACAATCAGATGCTTGAGCAAGTAGTTGTCATCGGTTATGGTACACAGAAGAAATCCGACTTGACTGGTTCCGTAGCCGTAGTAGATGCGGAAGCCCTGAAACAGACATCCCATTCCAATATCTCCACCATGCTAGAAGGTAAAGTATCAGGCGTACAAGTCACCTCCGACGGACAGCCCGGTGCAGACCCTACCGTCCGCATCCGTGGTGTCGGATCTTTCGGTGACACTTCTCCTCTTTATGTTATCGATGGTGTTCCTATGGGTACCTCCATCCGCGATTTCTCTTCAAACGATATTGAAACCATCCAAATCCTAAAGGACGCATCAGCCGCTGCATCTACGGTTCGCGCGCCGCCAATGGTGTGGTCATCATCACTACCAAACGCGGTCAGAAAGACCAACCGCTGAAAGTAGATTACAATGGCTACGTGGTATGGACTATATCCCCAGTAATGTCTATGATGTAATGGATGCCGACCAATACAGCCAATACATCGGTCAGGCATGTACCAACTCCAACACTCCGCTGCCCGGCGGTTACAAGCTGGACAGTACCACCGGAAAATATCATTTCCAGGACAACACCAATACCAACTGGTTTAAAGAAGTATTCAAAACAGGTATCCGTCAGAATCACAATGTGAATCTCTCCGGTGGCGGCGCCACAACACCTATAATGTTTCATTAGACTACTACAACCAGAAAGGAACACTGGAAGGCGCCGGTCCTAACTATGAACGTTACACGGCACGTGTCAACAACACGATGGACACCAAATTCATCAAGTTCCATACCAGCTTGTCTACTCTCACTCCGATCAAGACAACATGGGGTTGTCAAACGCTTCCGAATACGTTCAAGGTCTGTATGGCGACGTAACCAATGTGCTGCGTGGTACTTTGCTGATGCAGCCCACCATCAAAGCCTATGACAACTCTACTTGGGTACTTGACAATCTGGTAGGTATCGCCAATAACTTCAACTATGACTCTTACGGCTATGGTGTTTACTACGATACTGTACATGGTGACATTTCGGCTTCCAACCCCTTGCTGGTCAACAATCTGCTGAAGCGCAACACCCGCGTGGACCGCTTCGTAGGAACAGCTTCTGCCGATGTGGATCTCCTGAAGATGATTGGCGTTGACAGCAAGAATCACAAGCTCAACTATAAAGTCAATCTCTCTTACAGCAAAACCCATTGCAAGGACTTCACCTGGATTCCCGCATGGTACAGAGCAATCGTGTCTATCTGGCCAAGAGCAACGAACGCCTCACCAAGGCTAGCCGTTCTTATGCCGATGCTTTGATTGAAAACGTGCTGACTTATGATGCTACCGTCGGCAAACACCATTTTAACCTGGTAGCCGGCCAGACTTACGAAGAAGAAAACACCGACCTGTTGACAGGCTGGGGCGTCAACTTCACCGAGCCTTACTTCCTGCAACTTCAGAATGCCGCCAACACTTATGCCGAAAGCTTCGAATACAAACACACCATCCTCTCTTACATCGGGCGTATCAACTACAACTACGATGACCGTTATCTGTTCTCGGCAACCGTGCGCCGCGACGGCAGTTCCCGCTTGTCCAAGAATATCCGTTGGGGTACTTTCCCCTCCGTATCTTTAGGATGGCGTTTTGACAAGGAAACTTTTTTCCCTTTCAACAGAAACATTGTCAACATGTTCAAGGTACGCGCCAGCTATGGTGAACTCGGTAACGAAAACATCGGTGAATACATGTATCAGGCTGTAATGGCACGTAACAACATGACTTATAGCTTTGGTAACACACCCATCACCGGTTCTGCCATTTCTACTTCGTAGACAATAACCTTTCTTGGGAAAAGAAGAAAAGCTACAACGTAGGTATCGACCTCGCCTTCTTCAACAACCGTTTGGAATTCACCGCTGAATGGTACAAAAATACCAGTGAAGACCTGCTGTATGCCGTTCCAGTTCCTGAGCAAGCCGGTGTATCCAACACCACTGTAACGATGAACGCCGCCTCGATGAATAACTCAGGTTTTGAATTTACGACTACCTACCGCAACCGCGACCACGACTTCAAATATGAAGTGTCAGCCAACTTGAGCACCATCCGTAACCGCGTAACCTCATTGGGCTTCGGTACCGATTCATATATATCCGGTGCCTACATCACCAACGTAGGTGAAGAAATCGGTAAGTTCTACGGATGGGTTTATGACGCATCGCCCGCACACAAGCCGACCTGGACAACCATGCCACACAAGAAGGTGCCCAGATTGGTGACTGCCTCTATAAGGACGTAAGCGGTCCCGACGGAAAGCCCGATGGAAAGGTGGATGCCTATGACCAAGTAGTACTGGGCAGCGGTATGCCTAAGATCAACTTCGGTTTGAACGCCCGCTTTGAATACAAACGTTTCGATCTGAGCATCGCTACGTTCGGTGCACTCAACTATCACGTAAGCGATGATATCCACAACTCTCTGAACTCCTGCTACGGCTGGGGCAACAAAGATGTAGCCATGCTTGACGCGAACCGTTTCAGTGAAGACGGCAGTACCTATCTTTCCAACGTGCCACGTACCTATGTTACCAACAGTGCCAGCTTGGCCTGGAACGATCTCTTCAGCGACCGCAAAATTCAGAACGCAGCTTATTGGAAAATTGCCAATATAGAATTGGGCTACAACTTCCCCAACGAATGGTTTGGCAAATACATATCCGACGTACGTCTCTATGTGTCAGCACAGAATTTACACACATTCACCGGGTACAAAGGTTATAATGTAGACTATGCAGGAGGCACCTTCACACCGGGATATAACTTCTGTTCTTATCCTACCGCACGTACCTTCATGTGTGGTGTTCATTTCACTTTCTAATCACTAAAAACATAACAATATGAAACTCAATAAATATGCATTGGCTCTCATTTTGGGATTAGGCACATTGGCTTCTTGCAATGATAATTTGGAGCTGTTGAATCCCAACCAGCAAACCTCAAACACATTCGGCTTCAATGCCGATGATTTGGAAGAGAGCGTTATTGCCGCCTATAACCATATCCGTATGGAAGGTTCTTACGCCCGTGTAGGCTACACCATCGACGTGTGTCGTGGTGATGAAGCATGGAACTCATCACAAGTATGGTATCTGCCTTTCGATGACCTGAATGCGGAAGTAACCTCGGACATCACGTGGTGGCCCTGGCGCGAATGGTACTATACCATTAATGTATGTAATTTTGCCATTTCCCGTTGCGATGAAGACAACAGCCAGCTTTCCGAGAAAATGAAACGCATCAAAGGACAAGTACTCTTCCTGCGTGGCCTGTCATACTACAATCTGGTTGGTTATTACCAGAACCCACCCTCATCACAGATTATGCTACCTATTCTTCATTGGATGGACTTTATACCGGCAACAGCACATACGATGCCGTACTCGACCAAGTGGAAAGTGATTTCAAAGAAGCCATGGAATTGTTACCCTCACGAGATCAAGGTGGTGAATGGGAAAAAGGACGTGCCACCTGCGGTGCTGCAGCCGGCTACTATGCCCGTGCGCTCATGACACGCCATAAATTCAAAGATGCCCTTACTGTGCTGAAAGACATTATCGGCAAGAAATATGGTACTTATGACTGATGGATAACTATGGCGACAACTTTCGTGAAGGTCCTGCCTATGAGAACAACAAAGAAAGCCTTTTCGAAGTGCAATTCCTCGACTTGGAATCACAAGGAACCGATGACGAGTGGACTCCGGTGAACACCAGTCCGAATGCCACCCAAGGTTCGGCCATCGAGAGTAACTTCGCTCCCGGCAATTATGGTGGTTGGGCAGACATCTCGGCATCCCCGTGGCTCTACCATCTCTTCAAAGCTGAGCGTACAACTGACGGGAAACTCGACCCACGTCTGTACTGGACCATCGGTACTTATGAATCCGACTGGGAAGATTTCGAGTTCGGTAATGTAGCTTATACGAACAAGCTTACAGCCACTGACAACATCGTAACCAACAACACATACGGTGGTCTGCCCATCGCCAAGTTCACAAACCTTCGTACCGGTCTCTATAGCACGGTTATTACAGGTTTGCACGATGGAATCAACTTGCGTCTGATGCGTTACTCCGATGTGCTGCTCCGCGCCGCCGAATGTGAAAACGAAGTCAACGGCCCCACACAACAGGCCATCGACTGGATTAACGAAGTGCGCAACCGTGCTGACTTGCCCGACCTTGAACTGGCTGACTTCCCTACAGCCGACAAACTCTTCGAGCAGATTGCCAATGTGGAGCGTCCGAAGGAATTCGGGTGCGAGTTCGGACGCGGATTCGACCTTATCCGCTGGGGATTCTTCTATAAGAATGACCGTTTGCAACAACTCAAGGAACACAGCGTCGTACGCCGTTCTTTAATCGGAACCAAGGACCCTGTAAACTACAACGATATCACAACCGATCCCGAACTGAAAAGTTCTTTCGACACTTACTTACCCGGACACGAATTCCTGCCCATCGTACAGCAGTTGTTGAACAAGAACCCCAATTTGAGTGGTAACTCCGCGAACTTCAGCACAGACAACTCTACTTATTTCAGTGAAAATGGATGGACAGTTCGTCCGGTTGTTGACTTAAGCAAATAAACAAACCTATTAAAATTTAAGACAATGAGAATACTCAGAAAATTAGTATACGTTTGCTGTTCCATCACCTTGGGGTTGATGGCATTGTCAAGCTGCGAGGGTGGCGAGTTATATGATGTAAACGCCCCTGACTGGATCTCCGAGAAAGTGGACTCTATAGCAGATTCAAAGAAAGAGCCGGAAGAAGAAGTACTGGAAGGTATGCAGGAAGATGTCTACTCCTTCGGTAACACAGACTACACCTCCGGTTTCTGGACAGCTTTCTCCAAGTATTACGTCGTGCCCGACGGGCAGAAATGGCATGGGGTGTTCAATCTCAACATCAATCCCGCCGACAATACCTATTATAAAACTTCGCCCTCGTCATTACCAACGATACAGACCGTGGAGGAGAAGGATATACGGAATATGGTGCTTATCGTTTTGACACTACAAACGATACTTTGGCCTATAACTCCCAATGGGGTTCCCATCTTTTTTTCAAATACACATCCAGCACGCTGATGCTGTCACCCGTTGATAATCTGGACGAAACTGTACAGAAATTGGGCGGCAAAGTGACACTCACCGTAGACCGAACCAGTGAAAATGCCTTCTCTATCAAAATCCAGAACGCCTCGGCAACCAAAACCTACAAACAGCCGTACAAGTTACCCAATCTGAATATAGACAAGAGCAATACCAACATCCGCTGTTTCCTAGTACCTGAAGGCTCTTATATCAACTTCTTACAATCAAACATCATTCCTATCGGTGGCCTTACTTCTGCCGAGGACAAGAATCCGCTCTCGATGGTACTGCAAAATGTACCCGATCAGGTCAATGCCGGCACTTCACTCGAAGAAGCCGTGGTCGGTATTACTGCCGTCGTCAGCTTCGAAGAAGGGGTGACTAAGACCGTAACCGCCGAAGAACTCCAGTTCACCGCCATCCCCAATATGGAAGAACTGGGTACGAAGACACTGGTAGCCATCTATAACAAGACCTTCAAGGGTGAGAATTGCAACTTGCCGGTGGTAGCCAATGCTACGTTTGAAGTAGTGGAAAAGATTGTATCCATCCAAGTGACGGCTCAACCTACACATACACAATATTACTATTATACTTCGGCTGCAACCGAGGCGATGACGGATCGTACGCTGGCATTCCTTCCGGAAGGATTGAAAGTAACGGCTACTTATGCCGACGGAAGCACCCAAATTATTGACAACACAAAACTCAGTTTCTCTGCCATTGTCGCCAAAGCCGGTACACAGACCGTAACCATTACTGCCGATGAAGCTACCGCTACCGTAGCAGTTAAAGTGGCCGAATCAACAGTTTCCACTGTCAGCAACTCTGCAGACATTCTGGGAACCGAAGACAATACAACGGAGTGGTGGACTGTCTTTTCTGACAATTTCAACGTGCCGATCGGTGAAACTAAGTCCATCAGCTTCACCAATTACACCAGCCTGGCTAATAACTGGAGCAACTTCGCTGTCGTTCTCCGCAAAGCCGATCTTGCCGAATATGCAGTGGTACGCGCCGACAACTATGGATGGGGTGCAGGATACGATGGAAATGCCAGCCTCGTTCACAACGGTACACAAGGCGACTGGGCTACTTGGCTTGCCGATATGAACGGAGCCAAAGTCACCGTCTACGTGACCAATTGCGGCAATGGTACAACCGACATTCAGGCGGTAATGGAAGGCACTTCAGGTACCTCCTATGCCCAATACTATTTAGGGATCAACAAAGTAGATATGAACGACTTGAACTTCGCTTTAACGATTGAAGGCGGACATCTCGTCTTCTAAGCCGAATCAGTAATCACACAAACCATGCCGTTTTCCTCAGGAACCAGAAGAAGCGGCATGGCCTTTAAACTATCAACAGATGAAAAAACTATTATCCCTGTGGATGTTCTTACCAATATTCCTTGTTTTAGCCGCTTGTTCTGACAACAGCGAAGATATAGACCGCTATTATGCAACTGTAAGTACTCCGAAAGTAACTACAACCACACCCACCTCATTGACCGTCACCGCGTCGGTTACGGGTGATCTGAACCAAATAGTCAAGAAAGGCTTCTGTTACAGTACAGCAACTTCCACACCGACTATCAAAGACCACGTGGTGAATGCCGATGAGAATTTCAGCGCCACCCTCTCAACCTTGACCACCGGTACCTCTTACTATATCCGTGCATACGTCTACTGTGACAGCCGCTATGTCTATTCTGAGGTGATCACGGCCACCACAGAAAGCTTAAGCTTAGACGATGAACTCAAGAATTATGTGGCCCCCACCTACGCCGATGACTATACCTCGATAAGTGACTGGAGCAAACGCTCTCAATGGAATCTTGCCAACGTACACGACCCCTCGGTGGTATTGGCCGAAAATGGTTATTATTACATGTATCAGACAGATGCTTCCTATGGAAACGCCCACACGGCAGGCGGGCACTTCCACAGTCGTCGTTCCAAAGACCTTGTCAACTGGGAATACCTCGCGGTACAATGAAGAACCTGCGAATGGGTAGTACCTAGCTCAATGAAATACGCAAAGAAATGGGACTTGCCGAAGTTAACCCTAATATTAATGACTTCGGCTATTGGGCTCCCGTAGTACGCAAGGTAAAGAACGGCCTCTATCGCATGTACTATTCCATCGTCTGCCCTGCACACTCAACGGTGCCAACACCTGGTCGGAGCGCGCCTTCATCGGCCTGATGGAAAACAACGACCCCGCCAACAACAACGGCTGGGTGGACAAAGGCTACGTCATCACCAATGCTTCTGACAAAGGACTTAACTTCAACATAAAGCCAAATGACTGGGCCAATTGCTACTACAAATGGAATGCCATCGACCCCTCTTACATCATCACGCCCGAAGGCGAACACTGGTTGGTCTACGGTTCATGCATAGCGGCATAGCTGCTCTCAAACTCAATGGCGAGACAGGCAAGCCTGCCGAAACTTTGGGCCAGCCTTGGGCTACAGGCCAAGCACCTGCTGAGTATGGTCAGTTAATCGCCACCCGCCAGACAGGTAACCGCTGGCAAGCCAGTGAAGGTCCAGAAATTATTTACCGTGATGGCTACTACTACCTCTTCCTGGCCTACGACGCCTTGACGTGCCCTACAACACCCGTGTAGTCCGTTCGAAGAGCATCACTGGTCCCTACGTAGCATTGACGGCAAAGACGTGACCGCCGGTGCCGATGCACTGCCATAGTGACCATCCCTATAAATTCAGCAAAGGCTACGGCTGGGTAGCATCGCCCACTGTGCTATCTTCGATGATGGCAAAGACAACTGGTTCTACGTCTCACAAGGTCGCATGCCTAAGGATGTTCCGGGCATCAACGCCAGTAACGCCATCATGATGGGACATCTACGCAGCATCCGCTGGACGAAAAACGGTTGGCCTCTCGTAATGCCCGAACGTTACGGAGCCGTTCCCAAAGTAGCCATCACCGAAGAAGAATTGCCCGGCAATTGGGAACACATCGACCTTACATACAAATATGGAGAGCAGAGAACTTCAGCAACAATGACCCTCGCCGCCGACCACACTATCACCGAAGGTACCTGGAAAGGAGTATGTGGAGCTATGACGCCGACCAACAGATTCTGACTGTTAACGGAGTGGAACTTTATCTGCAACGTGAAACCGATTGGGAAGCCAATCCACGTACCCATACCATCGTCTATGCCGGCTATGCCAACAACAAGACGTATTGGGGAAAGAAATCCAAATAACATTCCCGCTCCCGCACGCAAACTTCATATAGAAACAGGACCACTGCCCCTCAAAACAACACCAATGTTTATGGGGCAGTGGTCCTGTTTTACAAGTCAATAGCAGAAATTAAAGATCATTAAACAGATACAAGAGAAACCTATTTCATGAAAAGGAAAAAGAGTTAGGTTCCCTAATCTCCATACAAAAAATCATTATTTTGTTCTTTTACGTTCAAAGACAACCTTTTATCCTAATTCTTACTTTTATTTATCACCATAAATCTCTATTCCTTAAACCAACAAACATCATTTGTAGACAAGCAGAGGACACCAGCATCAGATTTTTTGTTAATTATTAGCCAAATACACACTTTAATTTATAACTTTGCAATTCTAATAGAATGAATTATGGAAAATAAACTAACCATTTACAATACATTAAGCCGTCAAAAGGAACTTTTCGTTCCCTTGCATGCCCCTCATGTAGGTATGTATGTATGCGGTCCTACCGTATATGGCGACGCCATTTAGGACACGCACGTCCCGCCATCACGTTCGATATCCTGTTCCGTTATCTTACCCATCTGGGATACAAGGTACGTTATGTCCGTAACATTACCGATGTCGGTCATCTGGAACACGATGCAGACGAAGGTGAAGATAAAATCGCCAAAAAGGCCCGTTTGGAACAATTGGAACCCATGGAAGTAGTACAATATTACCTCAATCGCTACCACAAGGCAATGGAAGCCTTGAATGTACTTCCACCCAGTATCGAGCCACATGCATCAGGTCATATCATTGAACAGATAGACTGGTAGAAGAAATTCTGAAAAACGGCTATGCTTATGAAAGTGAAGGTTCCGTTTATTTCGATGTAGCAAAATACAACAAAGACCATCATTACGGCAAACTGTCCGGCCGTAACCTGGACGATGTGCTGAACACCACCCGCGAACTGGACGGTCAAAGCGAGAAGCGTAATCCTGCCGATTTCGCTCTGTGGAAATGTGCACAACCCGAACATATCATGCGCTGGCCAAGCCCGTGGAGTAACGGTTTTCCCGGTTGGCATTGTGAATGTACCGCAATGGGCAAAAAATATTTGGGCGAGCATTTCGATATTCATGGAGGGGGAATGGACTTAATTTTCCCACACCACGAATGTGAGATCGCACAAAGCGTGGCTTCACAAGGAGATGACATGGTTCACTATTGGATGCACAACAACATGATTACCATTAATGGGCAGAAGATGGGAAAATCATACGGCAACTTATTAACTTGGATGAGTTCTTTCACGGTACTCACAAGTTACTGACACAAGCCTACAGCCCCATGACCATCCGTTTCTTCATCCTTCAAGCACATTACCGCAGTACAGTGGACTTCAGTAACGAAGCATTACAAGCAGCCGAAAAAGGATTGGAACGACTGACAGAAGCTGTAAAAGGTCTTGAACGCATCACCCCAAGCGCACAAACCACCGGCATAGAAGGCGTAAAAGACTTACGTGAAAAATGCTATACAGCCATGAACGATGACCTGAACTCACCGATTGTCATCGCCTATCTGTTTGACGGCGCCCGTATGATCAACACAGTGCTTGATAAAAAAGCGACCCTTTCCGCCGAAGATCTGGAAGAGCTGAAAAGTGTGTTCCATCTCTTTATGTATGAAATCTTGGGTATAAAAGAAGAAGCCGCCAATAACGAGGCACGTGAAGAGGCATATGGCAAAGTAGTAGATATGCTGCTGGAACAACGTATGAAAGCCAAAGCCAATAAAGACTGGGCTACAAGTGATAAAATCCGTGATGAGCTAGCCGCTCTTGGCTTTGAAGTGAAAGATACCAAAGATGGTTTCACATGGAGACTGAATAAATAGAATACGTAGAGCGGTACTATATTTTTTCACCACAGACTATACAGATTCACACAGATTATCCAACCTAACAATCAATGATTTAAGAAGCATCTGCGTTTATTTGTATAATCTGTGGTGAACCTTTCAGATAACCATCAAAACTGAAAAATCTCCCTTCGGATGGTAATACTTATTTTTAAATAACTATTTTTGCAGAAACTATACAAAACTGCTTATCACACCAATCCAATGCTAGTTGAGAATACAATAACTTTAGCGTCCCTATATAAGATTTTGTTTGAAGAAGAGCCACTGACACTCTCCGACCCATGTATGCAAAAACTGGAAGAGAGTTTCAATTTCCTGAAAACATTCTCCAACGACAAAATCATCTATGGCATCAATACCGGCTTTGGCCCATGGCCCAATATCGTATTGAAGATGAATCCTTATCGCAATTACAATACAACATCATCCGCAGCCATGCTACCGGAGCCGGGCAACCTCTTCCGGAACGCTATGTCAAAGCTGCCATGATAGCGCGTCTCTATACTTTTCTGCAAGGAAATCCGGCGTACATAAAGAACTGGCGTTGCTCATTACCGAGTTTATCAACCGGGGGATTATTCCATACGTACCCGAACACGGCAGTGTGGGGGCCAGTGGTGATCTGGTACAACTCGCCCATATCGCCCTCACTCTGATTGGAGAAGGAGAAGTCTTTTACCAAGGCACGAAAAGAGATACGGCCTCTGTGCTGGCGGAAAACGGATTGCAACCTTTTCAAATGCACATCCGCGAAGGGCTTTCAGTGACCAACGGCACTTCAGTCATGACAGGTATAGGTATTGTCAATCTGATTTACGCACGCCAACTTATGCAATGGGCGGTAGGTGCATCTGTTATGATGAATGAAATAGCCGCCTCATACGATGACTTCATGTCTGAACCGCTGAATGAAGCCAAACAGCATGAAGGACAACAAGAGATAGCCCGCATGATGCGCCAATGGGTAAAAGGCAGCCTGTGTGTACGCAAAAGAGAGAATGAACTTTATAATGGGAAGCACGAAGAGAAGATCTTCACCCATAAAGTGCAGCCCTATTATTCGCTACGTTGCATTCCACAAATTCTAGGGCCGGTTTATGATGAATTACTCAATGCTGAAAAAGTATTGATAAACGAAATAAATTCAGCTTGTGACAACCCGATAGTGGACCCTGACACACAGAATGTATATCATGGTGGTAACTTCCACGGAGATTATGTATCTTTTGAAATGGACAAGTTGAAAATAGCAGTCACCAAACTGACGATGCTTGCCGAACGGCAGATTAATTACCTGTTTCACGACCGCATCAACGGCATTCTCCCCCCCTTTGTCAATATGGGAGTACTGGGGCTGAATTATGGTTTGCAGGCCTCCCAGTTCACAGCCACCTCTACCACGGCAGAATGTCAGACTTTGTCCAATCCGATGTATGTGCATAGCATCCCCAACAACAATGACAACCAGGACATTGTAAGCATGGGTACCAATTCCGCCTTGATGGCAAAAACAGTCATTGAAAATGCTTATCAGGTGATGGCTATCCTGATGATGGGTATTGTACAAGCCATTGATTGCCTGGATATAGCCGACCGGATAAGCCCCCGGTCACAACAAGTATATAAAGAAATACGAGCATTTTTCCCTGTTTTCCGGGAAGATACACCTAAATATAAAGAGATAGAAAGCATGATGGTATATCTTAAAAAAGGGAGGTTTCAAGAAAAATGAAATACGCATTAGTAACAGGAGGAAGCCGGGGAATCGGACGAGCATTTGTCTGAAACTGGCCGAAATGGGATATCATATACTGATAAACTACCAAAGCAACGATACGGAAGCTGAAGCCACCCTGCAACAAATACGGGAACAAGGCTCGGATGGCGAACTGATGAAATTTGACGTGACAGATGCAGCAGCCACACACGCCGCACTGAACGGATGGATAAAACAGCATCCCGATACTTACATTGAGGTACTGGTGAACAATGCCGGTATACGCCGTGACAACTTGATGCTGTGGATGGAACAGGAAGAATGGAGCCGGGTACTGGATATCAGTCTGAACGGTTTCTTTAACGTCACCCAACCCTTGCTGAAGAATATGCTGGTAAAGCGATTCGGACGTATTATCAATATCGTTTCCCTGTCGGGCATCAAAGGGATGCCGGGGCAGACCAACTATTCGGCAGCCAAAGGTGGAATCATAGCCGCTACCAAAGCGTTGGCGCAGGAAGTTGCCAAAAACACGTGACGGTAAATGCCATAGCACCGGGATTTATCCGTACAGATATGACAGACGGAATTGATGAGAACGAGTGGAAAAAACACATCCCGGCAGGACGCTTCGGCGAGCCCGGGGAAGTAGCCGCACTGGTAGGCTTCCTGGCATCCGGGCAAGCTTCCTACATTACCGGAGAAGTGATTTCCATCAATGGAGGATTATATACGTAAGCAAAAGATGAAAAGAGTAGTTATTACAGGAATGGGCATCTATTCGTGCATAGGCAGGAATCAAGAGGAAGTGAAAGAGTCACTGTTTCAAGGAAAGTCAGGCATCGGAATCGCTCCGGCTCGCAAAGAAATGGCTATTTCTCGGCGTTAACCGGTCTTGTCGAACGTCCCGATTTGAAGAAATTATTGGACCGCAAGAAACGCCATAGCCTTGCCGAGCAGGGAGAATACGCCTATATGGCTACCCTGGAAGCATTCCGGCAAGCCCGGATAGAAGAAAAGTTCCTGTTGGAGAACGAAGTCGGAATACTGTATGGCAATGACAGTAGTGCTGCTCCGGTTATTCAAGCAATAGATATTATCCGCGAGAAAAAGAATACGGCATTGGTTGGTTCCGGTTCTATTTTCCAGTCCATGAATTCCACCATTACCATGAATCTTTCGGTTATTTTCCATCTAAAAGGAATTAACTTCACTATATCGGGAGCCTGTGCCAGTGGTTCACACGCCATCGGCATGGCTTATCTGCTTATCAAGTCAGGACTTCAGGACTGCATTCTGTGCGGAGGAGCACAGGAAGTGAACCCTTATTCCGTGGGTAGTTTCGACGGGTTGGGAGCCTTCTCCGCCCGGGAAGACGAACCGGAAAAAGCATCCCGTCCATTCGATAAAAACCGTGACGGACTAGTACCTAGCGGCGGAGGCGCAGTCTGGTGCTGGAAAGTTATGAATCAGCCGTAAAGCGCGGAGCGACTATCCTGGCAGAAGTCATAGGATACGGCTTCTCATCCAACGGAGATCACATTTCCGTACCCAATGTGGATGGCCCCAGACGCTCTTTGCAGATGGCAGTCAAGGATGCGGGTATTCCTTTGGAAGAGATTGCATACATCAATGCACATGCCACATCCACTCCTGTAGGTGATTTGAACGAGGCAAAAGCCATAGCGGAAGTATTCGGGAGCCATCATCCCTACGTCACATCCACCAAATCACAGACCGGACATGAGATGTGGATGGCAGGAGCCAGTGAAGTCATTTACTCCACTTTGATGATGAACAACGGCTTCATCGCACCCAACCTCAATTTTGAGGAGCCCGATGAAGCCTCTGCCCTGCTGAATATCCCTTCCCGAAGGGTAGAAACGGAATTTGACACATTCTTATCCAACTCATTCGGATTCGGAGGAACCAATTCCTCACTGATTATCCGCAAATTCAAAGAAAACAATTAATTTAAACCAATATATAAATTTATGACCAACGAAGAAATCATCGAAAAGATCAGAACCACCCTGGCCGAAGAATTTGAGATTGATGTAGAATTGATTCAGCCGGACGCCCCTTTGATGCAAACCTTGGAATTGGATAGCCTTGATTTGGTAGATATGGTAGTACTGATTGACAGGAATTTCGGTTTCACCGTGACAGCCAAAGACTTTGCCGGTATCAAAACCTTCCAGGATTTCTATAATCTGGTAATTTCGCACATACAAAAAGAAGACTGATGCCCGAAACATGGAAAGGTAAAACAAGAGGAGGTACATTCGGATACATGTTCTTCATCTACATGATTCGCTGTCTGGGTATCACTGCGGCTTACGGCTTTCTGTCATTGGTCGTCCTCTATTTTATACCTTTCGCACCGAAAGCTACCGCCAGTACCTGGCAATACGCACGGAACAGACTGAAATACGGACGTGCCAAAGCCGCCGGACTGTTATTGAAAAATTACTACCGGCTGGGGCAGATATTGATTGACAAAGTAGCCATCGGCAATGGATGGCAGACAAATATCATTTCGAGTTCGAGAACTATCAGGCATTTTTGAACGTACTGAATGGAAACACCGGCGTAATTATGATAGGTGCCCATGTAGGTAATTGGGAAATAGGTGCTCCTTTCTTCGATGAATACGGCAAAAAATCAATATTGTCATGTTTGATGCCGAACACGAACGGATAAAAGAGATTCTGGAAAAGAATGCCTCCACACGCGATTATAAAATAATTCCCGTAAATGAAGACAATCTGACCCATGTATTCCGTATTACAGAGGCACTGGAGCGCAAAGAATATGTCTGCTTTCAAGGTGACCGCTATCTGAATAAAGAGAAATTACTCAGCAGTCCGTTCATGGGAAAAGAAGCCGAATTTCCGATGGGTCCTTTCCTGCTGGCTTCCAAAATGAGAGTACCTGTCGTATTCTATTTTGCCATGCGTGAAGCGAAAAAAACTATCGTTTCCATTTCTTTATTGCCGAGGCGGTGGTACATACCAAAGAGAAGCGGGCCGAACAAGCATTATTGGAGCAATATACACAAACGCTGGAAAAAATCGTCCGGCAGTATCCGGAACAATGGTTCAATTACTACCCGTTCTGGGCATAAATACAAATCTGGATTATGATGCATAAAAGATATACAAAAGAGCAATTGACAGCTGTAGAGGCACAAAGACTGGCGCAAGAGATCGCTTTCGGTCCCGTGGTATTCCAAGTCTCACGTCTGATGTTGAAATTCGGAATATTCCAATTGCTGGCCGACAAACGGAAAGGATACACGCTGCAAGAAATCAGTGTGCAGACCGGACTGACACGCTATGCAGCACAAGTATTACTGGAAGCATCGCTGACCATCGGAACCATCCTGTTGGAAGAAGACCGCTATGTACTGGCCAAGGCAGGCTGGTTTCTGCTGAATGATAAAATGGCACGTGTCAATATGGAATTCAATCACGATGTGAACTATCAAGGACTTTTCTATCTGGAAGAGGCTCTTTTAAATGGTCAGCCGGAAGGATTGAAAGTATTCGGCGGATGGCCTACCATTACGAAGGACTTTCCCAACTGCCGGAACAGGTACAGAAAAGCTGGTTTGGCTTTGACCATTTCTACTCGGACAACTCGTTCAGCCAGGCATTAGAAATTGTATTTCTTCACTCACCGAAACGACTGCTCGATATTGGTGGAAACACCGGCAGATGGGCAACCCGATGCGTCCAATATAATCAAGAAGTAGAAGTAACCATTGTGGATTTGCCTCAACAACTGGAAATGATGAGAAAACAAACTGCCGACGTGCCCGGTGCAGAACGCATCCATGGCCACGGCGCCAATCTGCTGGATCGGACCGTGCCCTTTCCTTCAGGCTTTGACACCGTATGGATGAGCCAGTTTCTGGACTGCTTTTCGGAAGAGGAAGCAACCAGTATTCTAAGTCGTGTGGCACAGTCCGCCAGCAAAGACAGTAAGTCTACATCATGGAAACGCTGTGGGACCGGCAGCCATACGAAACGGGCTCTTACTGCCTGACTCAAATCAGCCTTTACTTCACAGCCATGGCCAACGGCAACAGCAAGATGTTCCATTCGGATGACCTGATCCGCTGTATTAAAAATGCCGGACTGGAAGTGGAAGAGATTCATGATAACATAGGACTGGGACACAGTATCCTGCAATGCAGACTGAAATGAACAGAAAAGAAATCATTTGTCGGGGAGACGAACTGTTCCGGCTGATTCCACAACGTCCGCCCATGGTCATGATAGACCGTTTCTATGGGATAGAAGAAAATACATCCTGGTCAGGGCTGACCGTCACCCCCGATAATCTGTTCTGCCGGGACGGCGTATTACAGGAAACAGGAATCATAGAACACATCGCCCAATCAGCAGCGGCACGGGTAGGATATATCTATATGCTGCGAGAAGAGCCTGTACCACTAGGCTTTATCGGCTCTGTAGAAAAAATGAAAATATTCCGTCTTCCTTCTGCCGGAGCAGAATTATATACCGGAATAACCATTGTGCAGGAAATATTCGATATCACACTGATTACCGCCGAGGTGAAAGAAAACGATGAACTTCTGGCCGAATGCCGGATGAAAATATATCTGAAAAAAGAATGAAACGAAAAACAAGTCCACAGCAGGCAGCACTGACAGACCGGACCACCATCAAGGTCCGCTTCAGTGAAATAGATTCCATGCAGATAGTATGGCATGGTGAATATGTGCGTTATTTCGAAGATGGACGTGAAGCTTTCGGAAAGCGATATGGCTTGGACTATATGAGCATCTACCGGGAAGGCTATGTAGTTCCTATCGTAGACCTGAGCTGCCAGTTCAAACAGTCGCTGTCATTCGGTGAGGAAGCCATTGTCGAGACACGGTATATTCATAGTGATGCTGCCAAAATCCTTTTTGAATACACCATCTACCGGGCATCAGACCAAAACATTGTGGCAACAGGAACCACTACACAGGTATTCCTGAATACAAATAGAGAACTGGAATTGGTTAATCCTGCCTTTTACATAGAGTGGAAAAAGAAATGGAACATCATCTGACTACCTATATCACCCATGATACCCTGATCAGCGCGCTGGGTTTCAGCACACAGAAAATTTGGAAGCCATCCGGGCCTACCACAGTGGCATCACCCTGCAGACGGACAAACGGATTGCAGACACTCCCCTATTGGCAGCTACTATCTCGCAAGAGAGATTGCAACAACAGGCAGAAACAGCAGGAATAAGCGCATATACCCGGATGGAACAACTGTTTATATTGACCATCAACGACCTCATCCGTCAGTCCGGACAAACTTTGGAGGATAAAACCTGCGGACTCATCCTCTCTACCACCAAAGGGAACATCGACTTACTGACCCGTCATACGGAACATCCCGATGAAGCGGTCTTTCTTTGGAAAATGGCAGAAAACATTGCCGGTTATTTCCATGCTGAGGAACGGGTACATGTCATCTCCAACGCCTGCATATCAGGAGTGTCAGCCCTTGTAACAGGAAAACGCATGATAGAGAACGGCATCTACCGCAAAGTAATTGTAGCGGGAGGTGACCTTCTCTCTCATTTCATCACCAGTGGTTTCCTGTCTTTCCGGTCCCTCAGCTCCCGTCCATGCCGTCCGTATGACAGCAACCGTGACGGACTGAACTTGGGAGAAGCTTGCGGAGCCGTATTACTAAGTACGGAAAAGACGCCAAACAGCATCATTCTTTCCGGAGGAGCCATAAGTAATGACGCCAACCATATCTCCGGCCCTTCCCGTACAGGAGACGGACTCTTTTTCGCTATCCGCCAAGCCATGCAGGAGGCAGGAACAGCCTCCAAAACATCAGCTTTGTCAATGCCCATGGCACGGCCACCGTATACAATGACGAAATGGAATCCAAAGCCCTCACGCTGGCTCATCTGGAACAAGTTCCCACACATAGCTTAAAACCCTATTTCGGGCATACCTTGGGAGCATCGGGAATCATTGAAAGCATTGTCTGTATGCACGAACTGAAACAAGGCATCCTGTTCGGCACTCCGGGTTACGAAACACCGGGTGTGCCTATGCCTATACCGGTCTATGCAACTCACCAACACATTCCGATGAAACATTGTGTAAAAACCGCTTCGGGATTCGGTGGGTGTAACGCAGCCATTGTCTTATCTTTACCGGAATATGCTCCGTTCAAGGATGAGGACAACACCTTGCCCGAAATCCGATGTACACGGGAGGTTCGTATTGAAAACAGTTCTGTCTTCATAAACAACGAACTTATTTTTCATTCTGAAGAACCGGATTTCGGCATATTTATACGTGATACCTATAAAAAATCAGGCGGAAACAATATGAAATTCTATAAAATGGATGACCTTTGCAAACTGGGATATGTTGCCGCCGAATACTTACTGAAAGACAAGACATTCGCCCCACTGGAAATGGGGATGTTACTTGCCAACGCCACTTCATCCCTACATACGGATATCAGACACCAGCAACTGATAGACCAGGACGGAGACCGGGCAGCCAGTCCGGCTGTATTTGTTTACACACTACCAATGTAGTGTCCGGCGAGATTTGCATCCGCCACAAGATACAAGGGGAAAACACCTTTTTCATAACTGAAGCCTATCAGCCGGAGAAACTGGAAAGATACGCACGTATAGTCATGCAAAAAGGGAAACTGAACTATTGTATCATCGGATGGTGTGAATTATTGAAAAACACCTATAAAGCAGTATTTAAACTGATTGAAAAACAATAAAGAATATGGAAGAATTGATTGAGAAATTGAAAGTTGAATTAATAGAAGCATTGAATCTGGAAGAAATCACTCCGGAGGACATTGATAGTGAAGCACCTTTATTCGGAGACGACGGATTGGGTCTTGACTCGATTGACGCATTAGAGATTATCCTGATTCTGGAAAGGAATTATGGCATTAAAATAGAGAATCCTGCCAAAGGAAAAGAAATATTCTATTCGGTGCGTACCCTGGCAGACTACATCACCGCCCATCAGAAATGAGGAAGATCTATGTCACCGGTCTGGGAGTGATTTCGGGCATAGGACAAGGAGTAAAAGAAAATCTGGACTCCTTAAAATCCGGAAAACACGGTATGGGGAAAATCACCCTTTTCCCCACCGTGCTTGACGTACCCGTGTCCGAAGTGAAACAAAGCAATGAAGAATTAAAGCAAATCCTGTTCCTTCCATCCGGCAAAACGTATTCACGTACAGCCCTGCTAGGCTTGTTGGCAGCTCAAGAGGCAGCCCGTGATGCGGAACTCGATTTCGCTTCTCCCCGTATCGGACTCATTTCTTCCACTTCCATCGGAGGAATGGATGCAAGCGAGCGGTTTTATGCCTCTTTCCGGGAGGATAACCGAAAAGGAAGATTACGTGATATTATCTCCCATGACTGTGGAGCCAGTACCGAAATGATAGCCGCTTATTTAGGAGTGAAAGGAATGGTGACCACCCTCAGCACCGCCTGTTCTTCGGCTGCAAATGCCATTATGTTAGGGGCACGCCTGATTCGACACGGTTATCTGGACACCGTCCTCGTAGGTGGAACGGATGCCTTATGCCGTTTCACGCTCAACGGTTTCAATTCATTGATGATACTGGACAAAGAGCACTGCCGTCCTTTCGACCGCACACGTGCCGGATTAAACCTCGGAGAAGGAGCCGGATACCTTGTTCTTCAATCGGAGAAATCCCTTACAAAGGCTCCTTATTGTGAACTCAGCGGTTACGCCAATGCCAACGAAGCCTACCATCAGACAGGAAGTTCCCCCGATGGAAACGGGCCTTTCCTTTCCATGAGTCAGGCCATAGCCTCTGCCGGACTGACAGCCGGAGCCATAGACTATATCAATGTACATGGCACAGGTACTCCCAGTAACGACGCTTCCGAAGGGAAAGCCATCCGGCGTATCTTCGATACCCGTATTCCACCTTTCAGTTCGGTCAAGGCTTTCATCGGTCACACCCTGGGAGCCTCGGAAGGAATAGAAGCCGTATATTCCGTACTCTCCATCCGTCACGGACTGATTTACCCTAATCTGAACTTTCATCTGTCCGATGAAGAAAGCGGTCTCATTCCTGAAACGATTTTCCGGTCGGGACTTCCCATACGGCATGTATTATCCAACTCCTTCGGATTCGGCGGAAACAACTCATCTCTCGTATTTTCCACTCTAAACAGATAGCGTATGCGCCCAGTATATATCAATCGTATCGCCTCTATTCATGCAGAGAGCAGCAATGAAAAGCCTTATTTCTCCGCACAGGAACCTGATTATAAAGAAATGATCACCAACGCCAATCTGCGGAGGCGCATGAGCGCATGATCAAGATGGGAGTAGCTTGCGGACTGGAATGTCTGAAAGATATATCGCCGGAAAAGGTAGATGCCATTATCACCGCTACGGGACTGGGTTGTCTGGCTGATACGGAAAAGTTTATGAACGCCTTGATGGATAACCGGGAACAGATGCTCAATCCCACCGCTTTCATTCAGTCCACCTTTAATACGATCGGTGCACAGATAGCTTTGCTACTCAAAATACATGCTTATAATGTGACGTATGTACACCGTGGTTTAAGTTTTGAAAGTGCTCTGACAGATGGCATCATGAGTATTGCCGAAGGCAAACAGCATGTACTGGCAGGTGCTATGGATGAAATAACCCCTACCAGCTACATCATCCAGCAGCGTTTAGGACTGTTGAAAGGAACGACAGCCGGTGAGGGAGCACAATTTTTCCTGTTAAGCGCACAAAAAGAGGAACAGACTTTTGCTGAACTGAAAGGGGTGGACACTTTTATCACCCGGATGAGTGCTCCGGAAATCAGTAACAGGATGCATCATTTTCTAAAATCTCACGGGCTTGCACCCGAAGACATTGACTGGTTTATCAGTGGCAAGAACGGGCAGGAAGCAACAGATGCCGTTTATACGGATCTGGAACACAGTCTGTTCCCTCATGCCCTGCATAGCAGTTTTAAAGAACAATGCGGAGAATATCAGACTGCCTCATCCTATGCTCTCTGGATGGCGGCAAAAGCCTTGAAAGAAGAAGCTTCATCCCGTTACGCATTGATTTATAACCAATATCAAGGTATCAATCATTCAATCATCTTAATCAAGCGATGCACATCTTAATTTCTGTAGTCATCATAGTAAGCGTCATGGCCTATTAAAAAGATGCTTTTAAGATACTGAAAACAGGAATAATGCTTAACTTTATCCCTCATAAAATAAAAGTAGTAAAAATAATGAAGAAAATAACTGTTACGAATATTGATATATCCATATCTGTAAGACCTGATAATAATGATTATATCTGCCTGACAGACATGGCACATTTCAAAGACAGAGAACGTACTAACTACATTATACAAAACTGGATGCGTCTACGTAGTACGATTGATTTTCTTGGGTTATGGGAAAAACTAAATAATCCAAATTTTAAAGGCATCGAATTCGATGCTTTTAAAATGGAGAGTGGAACAAACAGTTTCACCCTAACCCCCAAACAATGGATAGAAAAAACTAAAGCAATAGGGATTATATCCAAGCCCGGACGATATGGGGGAACTTTTGCCCATAAAGACATAGCTTTTGAATTCGGGACCTGGCTCAGCCCTGAATTTAAACTATATCTCATCAAAGAATACCAAAGACTTAAAGAAGCAGAATCACACCCTTTATTAAGTGAATGGAACGTAAAAAGAATACTTAGTAAAGTAAATTATTCCATACATACGGATGCAATCAAAGACTTTATTATACCTAAAGTAGAAGATTCAATCAAAAACTTGTTTATGCCGATGAAGCTGATTTGTTAAATCTCGCATTATGGGGATGTACCGCAAGACAATGGCGTGAAGCAAATCCACAATACGCAGATAAGAATATCAATATCAGAGATGTAGCAAGCATAAATGAATTAGTCGTATTATCGAATATGGAATCCTTCAATGCAGAGTTAATCAAGCGTAAGGTAGACAAGTCTAAAAGGTTTACTCATCTTCGGCAGATGGCCAAAGAGCAATTAGCACACTTGAATACGATTGATACCGAAAAGAAGTTCAGAATACTGACGGATAATGACAAGCAATTAGAATAATCTCTACAAGATCATTTATTAAAGTATCACTCAGTCATCTTAATCAAGCGATGCACATCTTAATTTCTGTAGTCATCATAGTAAGCGTCATGGCCTTTTTCTTTTACGCTTCTTACAGCATCCGTGCCTGTATTTACATGCGCATCTTCTGTCGTAAAAAGACCGAAGAGAAAATCATAGCCATCACTTTGATGACGGGCCCGATCCGATACAGACTCCAAAAGTGCTGAAAGTGTTAAGAGAAAAACACATACCAGCCTGCTTTTTTGCATCGGAAACAAGATAAAAGGCAATGAAGAACTGCTCCGGCAAATTATAAAAGAAGGACATTGTATCGGGAATCATTCCTTCTCCCATTCCGGCTATTTCCCTCTCTATACCTTCAAACGGATGTGCCATGATTTAATTACCTGCAGCAAGAATTGGAAAAAGTAACCGGGCAACCGGTCCAATGGTTCCGGCCGCCTTTCGGAGTGACCAATCCTACCTAGCCCAAGCAGTGCGCAGGCTGGGATACTTTCCCATCGGCTGGAACATCCGCACACTGGACACTCAGCAACCCACTCCTGAAAAAATAATAAAACGCATCAAGAAACGGCTCGTTCCGGGCTCCATCCTTCTGCTGCATGACCGGATGCCCGATAGTGACAGGCTGCTGGTACAAGTTCTGGACTTTATAAAAAAAGAGGGGTATACGGTGGTAGCATTAGACAGGTTGATAAAGGACATGACAAAATAAATTTCTTCTATATTTTCAACAGCAACATCACCAAGTTCCAGAAACGAGCCCCGGTTCACCCTTCATGATCAAACCGATAAAAAGATAACTTCGTCTTACGTAAAACATAAAATTCCTCCGCCACTTCATTCCACTCATTACCAACAACTTGCCGTGTAAAAAAGTCTGTAATACCCCCAAACCGGTATGTAAGCGATGGAGTGGAACATTCACCCGTTATTTGCAAGAGAAGCGTAGATATCAGATTAAATCTGACAGGATATGCTGTACTTTCGTTCAACTTAATAGGATGTCAGTGTGTAAACTTCCGATATATACTGTTACTTCACCAGTGTGAAACGGTGGTTTCACACTGGTGACAACAGCTCTTCACACAGGTGAAAACCCATCTTCACCTAAGTGAAAATCATATCCTACCGTTCTCCTTACAAGAATTCCAACAGACCTTCATCCTGCATAATGACGCTTTCTGCCAAACTGACTCCGACAGGGAAAACGGATAAACCGTTTCGAGGGTACACAGGAGGATTCGTCACTATAAATTATTGATTAACAACAACATGCGGTGATGGAACAAAAAAGTATTGCAACGCAGAAATATAACTTTTTTATTCATTATAATTGCCCATGTGAACGATTGTAGAAACAGGTAAAAATCGTAAATAAGCGATAAAGGTATGAATGGTTTCCCAAAATATACTATCTTTGCTTCCCATTACAAACGGATAAACCTCTATAAAGTATGACCTACATGAAAATACTTTTGCTCTTGATGTTCTGTACAGTCCTGCCGATGCAAGCCCAACAGATGAAGAAACTTACTGATTTGAAAGATTTTGAAGCCCGTCTGCTGCAAGAGGCTAAAAATATAGAGTCCATCGAAAGTAATTTCACTCAGATAAAATATCTGGATGTATTCGATGAGAAAATAACCTCGAAAGGAAAGTTTTATTATAAAAAGAGCAATAAGATATGCATGGACTACGCACAGCCCATGAACTACCTTATCGTGATCAACAACAACCAACTGAAAATAGTATCGGACGGAAAGAAAAGCATCATGGACCTTCACTCCAACAAGATGATGAACCAGATGCAGGATATGCTTACCGCCTGCATGGTGGGCGACCTGTCCAACATGTCGCCCGGCTATGTTTTAGAATATTTTGAAGACGCCCATTACTATCTCATTCAAATCAAGCCCGTCAGCAAAGCGGTACAGGCATATATCAACCAGATTCAAATTTATTTAGACAAAAAAGACATGTCTGTCCACAAACTACGTTTATCGGAAACCGCAACCAACTATACCGAATACGAATTCTCCAACAAGAAATTCAATTCTTTGAAAGATGAGACAAAGTTTACGATACGCTAGCTGGCTGCTGTTGCTGTTTATTCTGCTCTCTTGCTCACACCGGGTGACGGGGGAAGCTACGGCACTTCCTCCCATCCTGCAGGCAGAAGCACAGTCGCAAAAGTACAACCTGCAACTGGATTCATGAAACATCATTTCAGCGGAATGCTCATTGTCCGCCAAATGCCCAATAACGAAATCCGTATCCTGGGATCCACCTACTTTGGCCTCAGCTTTTTGACTTCTCCCTGCACTGCGACACCTTCATAGTGAACAGTTGCATTGACCCGATGAGGAAGAAAAAGATGCTGAAAATACTGGAAACTGATTTCAAAAATCTATTTCTAAATAATGAAAAAGCACATATTAAAAAGAAAAGTAGTACTTTTGAACAAAGAATCAGTGGCAAAGGATTTGGAAAGACGATATTCACCTTGTCCGGCTTCGTAAACGGACAGGCAGGGAAAGTACAAATCAAGCATCCACTGATACGGTTAAGAATTCAATTGGACAAACTGAACATAAACAACCCTTGAGATGCTGCTGGAGAACTTTTATAAAATCATTCATAGAAAGGAAAGAGAAGATGGGAAACGGGAAATAGAGATAGAACTGAATCCCGGCCATGCTCTCTATCAGGGTCATTTTCCCGGACAGCCGGTGGTTCCGGGCGCTGTACCTTACAGATGATAAAAGAAAGTGCCGAACAAATAGTCAACCGGCCTTTGCAGTATGTACAGATTGCTTCTTCCAAATTCCTGTCTGCCATCAACCGCTGGAAACACGGCTGCTGCAACTATTTATCCGAGTGGAAGAGACGGAAGAGCACCTTTTCAAGTTACAGGCAGAGGGCATTTGTAATGGAAAAGAATTTATCAAGTTGAAAGCGACACTGATGACAAATAGTAAAAAGACTCATTCTTTGTGATAAATATCGGATATATTTATCTCCGACATACTTCGTCAAAATACTTGTAAGTATCAGAAAAGCAGATTCTTCTGTTAAACATTCATAATAGCAAGAACAATAAGTCCATTTATACTTGTCAGCATCTATCAAATTTCTTATATTTAGACAATCTAAATCTGATACTTATGAAGAAAGGTTGGCAGCAGATAATGTTATACCTTATAGTTCTCACAAGCTATGGGTGTTTTTCTGATGAAGACAAATGTATCCGTCAGTTGGTGCAGGAGGTAGGTATCTGCCTTCCAAACGCTTCAGACTCATGTTTTCTAATTATTATTCCCGGCAACGGTTGTGGCAGTTGCATTCAGGAGGCAATGGACAATATCAGAGAAACAACAGACACGATATATGTCTTTATGTGTGATACGGAAAAAGATTTCTTCTTGCTGAGCGGCGGCAAAAAATCAACGGATTTCAGCAATCTTTACTTAGATAAAGACAAAGTATCAATCAGACTGAAAATGGTAACCACTTTTCCAATGGTATACTTCTTAAAAGACGGGAAATATGTAGAACGTTGCCTTATCAAAGACTTACGGCAGAGAGCAGGAAACGAATGACCACTCTGACTGCTGATAAGCAGTATATCGACTGGGGAAGTTTCAGACAAGCGGAAATACAGGAAGAGAAAGTGATATTGACCAATATCGGAACAGATACTTTATACATCAATGCCATAGAATCATCTTGTGAATGTACCACTGTACAATGGGCGGATTCTCCTGTTCCAACCGGCGAGTGTACTACTCTGACGATTCATTTTCGAGCGGAAGAAGAGGGGGAATTTGAAAGGTTTATCCATGTTCATTGCAATGTACCGGAGTCTCCGATAGAAATTTCCGTAAAAGGAAAAGTACAATAAATCTAACCATTAAAAACGAATGCCTATGAAAACAAGATTCACAATGATTGTGGCTGTTATTGCAACATTTGCAATAAGCTTGAACCTCCACTCTTCTAATGAAGAAGTGGTGTTTGGAGCACCTGCCATGCAAATGCCACGAGGGGGAGCTTTACGCTGTGCTTACAACCAAGATGTTAATGATTGCATATGGACATACAATGGAACCGTTTGTATTGACCTACCAGGCGAATGTGGTACTGGAGCAATCGGCAGACCTGGTGAAGGCTCTCAAGGAGGTGGAAATTATGGTGCCCCTACCAATTAACAACAAACAATTATGTGGTCGGTTTTTTACTGGCCACATAAATTACATACATCATAAAACCGAAAAGATTATGAATCGAACACTCCTTTTTATATCATTCTTTTTTATACTAACCCTTGTATCTTGCCAGCCCTCAAAGAACAACAATGGAAAAAGACAGAACGAAGTAGAACTGGTAGCAGAAAAACAGCTGGTCTTCCCTTTAGACGAACAGACCTATTACTTAAGCAAATCCATGTTCCAATTCGAAGAAAATGGAAAAGAATATCTTCACTTTGAGAATACACGAAAATCATTATATGACATTGTCATTTTTGATATAGAGAATCAACAAATAGCCAAACGGATACCTCTTCACAAGACAGGTCCCAACGGGCTGCCGACTGTATATGGAAGCAGACCTTCGCCCGACTCTGAACAAATATTGATTTCGCAGAATAATATAGTCGGCTCAGCACTATAAATAACCAAGGAGAGGTAACTACTGTAATTATACAAGTCAAACCCTGAACGCAGCTATTATCACCAACATTTTTTTTTTCCATG
>ENA-OQJH01000200-OQJH01000200.1-human-gut-metagenome-genome-assembly--contig:-NODE-200-length-36135-cov-4.138330_pt1 | contig 36135 bp, 43 predicted proteins | sample MGYA00242597_ERZ504763 | MGnify/ENA primary metagenome ERZ504763 (study PRJEB26092, sample SAMD00036359) | human gut metagenome | host: Homo sapiens | study: EMG produced TPA metagenomics assembly of...
ATCCGGGAGGCGGAAACACGGGCGGAGGAACAGGAAACACCGGAAGCGGGAATATGAGCGGCGGCACAGGCAGCATGGGCGGAAACATGGAGGAGGAACAGGAAATGCTGGAGGCAGCAACGAGACCGAATCCGAGCGTGAGGATTCCATCCTCCGTCTCAACGAGGATATGCGCCTTGCATGGTTAAATCATGTTTACTGGACCAGAATGTACCTGATGAGTGCAGTCGCAGACAATGCGGACCAGCAGGCGGTGGAAGAACGGCTGCTTGAGACCGCAGACGAGATCACGGATGTATTTGCAAGGTATCTTCCGATCGCAACGACCAGACAGCTCCGCAATCTTCTGACGGAGCATATTGAAATCGGCGGGCAGATCATTCAGGCGCTGAAAGCAAAAAATATGACTGATTATGATGCGCTGGTGCAGGAGTGGTACCGCAATGCCAATCAGATGGCAGCTCTTTTTGCAAATCATAATCCATATTTTGAGAGCAGGGAAACAAGAAACATGCTTTTGAATCATCTGGATCTGACCAGGGAGGAGATTGAGCATCAGGTCAATGGGGAATACGAACAGAGCATTGATGTATTCCGCGATGTGGAACAGCAGGCGCTTGCGATGGCAGATTATTTTGCAAGAGGACTGCTGGCAAGATAAAACGTATAGATTGAAGTCTTCTGATAAATGCAATTCAACTGATCATTCATTCGTTAAAGCAGATAGAACAGCTGCAGAAAAAACCCCATGCGGTAGAGTCCGCCTTCAAACCGCATGGTGGAACAGTAGAGATGCACAGGGGATTTCCGGCGGATTAGAAAAATGCCAAAAGTAACGGAATCGCAAGATTTGCAATAAAAACAGCAATTAACTTGAATTGCCAGTAAAAAAATGTACATGCTATAATGCAATTATCAAGATTAAGGGGGAAAAAGATATGCCAATGCAGATGGGTTTCCGCTGGTACGGCGAGGACAATGACAAGATCAGCCTTGCTGATATCAAACAGATTCCGGGTGTGACGAGCATCGTGTGGGCACTGCATCATAAACTGCCGGGAGAAGTGTGGACGGTAGAAGAGATTGCAGAAGTGCAGAAACAGCTTGAGCCATATGGTTTTAATATGGACGTTGTGGAATCTGTCAATGTACATGATGATATCAAGATCGGACTTCCGAGCCGTGACCAGTATATTGAAAACTACATCCAGACAATTAAGAACCTTTCCAAATTCGGTGTCAAGGTTATCTGCTATAATTTTATGCCGATCTTTGACTGGACGCGCACGGATTTATTTCATCCGGTAGGAGATGGTTCGACAGCACTTTATTATGAAGCAGGCAAGATCCATGATGATCCGAAGGAAATGGCAGACTATATTTTAAATAATTTACATGGAATGACATTTCCAGGCTGGGAGCCGGAACGTATGGAGAAACTGGACGAGCTCTTTGCAGCTTACAAGCCGGTGACAAAAGAAGTATTGTGGGAAAACTTAAAATATTTTCTTGAGGCGCTTATGCCGACCTGTAAAGAATGCGATATCAAAATGGCAATCCACATGGATGATCCGCCATGGGATATTTTCGGACTTCCACGTCTTCTGACCTGCGAGGAAAATATTGACCGTTTCTTAAAGATGGTTGACAGCCCGTACAACTGTCTGACACTGTGCTCAGGGTCTTTGAATGCCGACCCGGGAAACAATGTGGCAGATATTGTCCGCAAGCATTGTGACCGCATTGCATTTGCGCACATCCGCAATGTAAAACATTTTCCGAATGGAGATTTTTCGGAGGCTTCTCATCGTGACTGTGATGGGGATACCGGAATCCTTGACATTTTAAAAGCATACCATGACTGCGGATTTGAGGGTTATATCCGTCCGGATCATGGACGCCACCTCTGGGGTGAAAAGCCGGGCAATGTTCGTCCGGGGTATGGCTTATACGACCGCGCACTGGGTATTATGTATATGCTCGGCGTGTGGGATATGCTCGATAAGCTGGATGGAAATAAATAAGTATAAAATATGCATAATTAGGGACTGCCGTATGGCAGTCCCTTGTATTATGGAAAAGTCCGTGGCATATGCCGCGGATTTTTGTATGCTTATCTCTGGTTATCAAAAGGGCATTATTTGCCAGTCAAAAAATCTGAAGTTACCTTTTGACACCTGAATCCGCATCAGTAAAATCATGCGTTTCTTTTTCACGGGTCCGGAAGCTGCGTGGAGAGATGCCATATTCTTTCACAAACGCTTTGTAAAAAACAGAATAATCACAAAAGCCGCACTGTTCGGCAACTTCTTTCAATGGAAAGCCGGAATTGATCAGATTTTTAGATTCGATCAGTCTCCGCTGGGTAACGATTTTGTAAAAGCCGGTGTCAAGCTGCTTTTTAAAAAGCTGGCTTACTGTCGACTGGCTTACCATAAACTGCGCTGAAATAGATGCGAGGCTGAGGTCTTCGGATAAATGCAATTCAATGTAGTTGAGAATCTGGTCTAACAGGCCTGTATTCTCCGGTTTGGGGATGTCTGACTGCGGATGGTCGTTCATACGGTAAAACAGACAGAACAACTGCAGAAAAAGCCCCATGCGGTAGAGCTCGCTTCCAAGACGCATGGTGGAACCCTCGTACAACAGTGCAGCCAGAAGCTGGTCGATCTGGTTTAAGAGTGTTCCTTCCGGGCGGATGACATAGGGGAGCTGCTTTTGTGGTGCATATTGGAGGAGCCTGTATCCGCAAAGAAGTTCTGCTTACAGGTCTCAAAAAAATCGTTGTTGATCCAGAGTACGGTTCTCTGATAGGGTTCCCGAGCTGCTCTAAAAATAAAGGGCGGTGGCTGGTGCCGGGGGGAACGAGGATGATATCATTTTTGCGGATCTGGTAACGGGTGTTTCCAATGAGATATTGCAAGTTTCCACTGCGGCAGAAAAGAAGTTCGTAAAACTCGTGGCTGTGGAGGGTTACATAGTCTTTCGTGTAACTGGTATCCTCATGCACATCCAGATAGGGGCTGTCCATTTCCAGTTCCTGGTATCCGATCAATTCCCCACCGGCAGTCAGGATGCCATCGAGCGTGGAAATATACGGAGGCTTCATCGAATCCTTATGTTCCATTAAAAAACGTTTCATTTGGCTATATTTCATAAAACTCCTGTTCTGATTTGTTATATTTATACAATCCTACAAATATTATAGCACAATAAATGTAAGATATGCAATGTATTTTAGTATAAATGCAATTTAAATTGCAATAAAGCAAATGTATCATAAGGATATCGGTTCTTGTGAAATGTACAGACACAAAACCAATGCGCGCGTACAAATACCAGAAGGAGAAAAATTTATGAATGAAAGAAATGTAAGACCCTTTTCAAAAAGGGATGAGATCGGATATGTGTTTGGAGATATGGCGGGCAGTTTTGTCAATTTATTTGTAGACGCATATTTTTTGACGTTTTGTACTTATGTGCTGGGAATCAGTCCGGCGTGGATGGGTTCCCTGTTCCTTGCAGCGAGACTCTGGGATGCAGTAAATGACCCGATCATGGGTTCTTTTCCGGACCGTTGGATGCTTGGAAAATCAGGAGATAAATTCAAACCGTGGATTAAAATTTTTATGATACCGCTAGCGTTGTCAGGTGTGCTTTGTTTTTCCAAAGTGCCGTTTGAAGGTGTTGCACTTCATGCGTGGGTCGCTTTTGTGTATGTCTTATATGGAATGAGCTATACCGGAACTTCCATGCCGTTTGGTGCGATGGCAAGTGTGGTCAGCACAGATCCGATTGACCGGAGTAAACTCTCAAGGGCAAGAAGTCTTGGCGGAACATTTGTGGGAATTGCAGCGTTATCCTTTGTGCCGGTAGTCTGTTTTGACAGCGAAAGCAACATTATCCCGGAAAGATTTACACTTCTGGCAGTTATTTTTGGAATTTTAAGTGTGGTCTGCTACTGCCTGCTGTTACATTTAACGACAGAGCGTGTGCGTGAGGAAAAGAAACAGAATACAGAAAAGTTCAATTATGGAAATGTGTTGAAAGCAGTCGTAAAAAATAGGCCACTGATCGGTGTCATGGTTGCAACCATTGGAAGTATGCTCTATATCACCGGTTCAAACCAGATTAGAAGTTATGTATTCAAAGAGTACTATGGAAATACCTCTGCAATGACTCTGCTTAGTCTTGCAAGTGTGCCGATCATTATCATCTGTTTCCCGCTTGTGCCAAAACTGGTTGCAAAGTTTGGAAAGAAAACGACATTGATGTTTGGCGTAATCAGCAGTACCGTGCTCAGTGTAATCATTTTTGCCGTAAAAATACCAAACGTTTATGTTTATTCGGTACTGAATGTACTGGCAATGATCGGACAGACCGTATTTACCATGCTGATCTGGGCGCTTGTCACAGACTGTCTGGATTACAGTGAGTGGAAGTTCCATGAGAGAAGTGATGGCTCGATGTATTCCCTTTATACGTTCAGCCGTAAAATCGGTTCCACCATTGCTTCCGCAGGTGTTTCCTTCGGACTCCAGGCGATCGGATATATTTCTGGAAATAATGTGGTGCAGTCAGATGCAACCATAAACAATATCTACATGTTAGTGGCATTGATCCCGGTGCTGACCTGTGTGCTGGAACTCATTGGTATCGGCGCAATCTTTAATCTGGATAAGGAACAGACCAAAGAAATGTATGCGGAATTAAAACAAAGACGTGAATAGTAAAGAGGAGATTAGATTGAAAAAAATTGATATTCATCTTCATCTGACATTACAGCAGTATCCGAAAACAGATACCATGTTCCTTTCCAGTGCGGCACAGATGCTGCCGCACTTAGAGGAACTTGGAATTGAACAGGGAATCGTGTTATCTTCCGGCGAACAGGAAAATGAGCAGATCCTGGTTGCAGCAAATGAGGAGTGTAAACGCATCTGTGAACAGTTCCCCAAGAAGTTCCACTGGATGTGCAATGTGGATGCAAAAACCAGACAGATGTGTATAAACGGATCTTAGCCTGTAAAGAGAGCGGTGCGGTCGGAATCGGGGAACTGATGGTAAACCAGAGGCTGGATGCTCCATTTTTACAGAGTGTATTTGAGGTGGCAGAAGAATTAAAATTACCTGTTCTTTTTCACATGAGTCCGAAAGAGGGCTTTCAGTATGGGGTTGTGGACGGGCCGGGGCTCCCGCTGCTGGAGGAAAATTTAAAGCGTTATAAAGGATTAAAGTTCATCGGGCACAGTCAGCCATTCTGGCATGAAATTTCAAAAGATGCACCGGCGACCCCAAAGGAACGGATGAAATGGGGAGAGGGAGCTGTATGTCCCGGCGGCAGACTGCCATATCTGTTTGAAACCTATGAAAATTTATATGGAGATCTGTCCGCAAACAGTGGCGGATGTGCAATCATGCGTGACGAAGAATTTGGGCTGGCTTTTCTGGAAAAATATCAGGACCGGTTGCTGTTTGGAACAGATATGGCAAATTGTGAAATGACATTTCCGCTTGGAAACTGGCTGGATGAGCAGGAACACGCAGGAAGACTCAGCCGGAGTGCCTATGAAAAATCTGCCGTACAAATGCAGAAAAATTATTTCACTTATAAGAAAAAAGAGGGATAGCCGAAAACATACCACATCCCTCAAAAACAGGAGGAAACATATGAGAACAAGAATATTACCTAGAATGTTAAATGATGAGGTGGAAGAATATCTTTCCAGAAATGACATTATCATTGTACCGGTCGGAACGGTAGAGATGCACGGGGGATTTCCACTGGATTCAGAAACCACCATCAGTGAGGCATTTGCACTGGAGATGGCAGAGGCGTGTGACGGCTGGTATTGACAGGACTTCCGTATTTTTACGCAGGCGCAACGGCAAGCGGCAGGGGAACCGTCCAGGTGAGTGTGCGGGAAGGAATCGACTATTTGATGGCGGTGGCAAACAGCCTGTTGCGCCAGGGATTCAAACGCCAGATCTACATCAGTTTTCACGGCCCGGCACATATGACATGCAGTCCGATGGTGCGGGATTTCTTTGATGAGACCGGAGTGCCGATTTTATATATGGACCTCACCATGCAGATGATGAAAAATGCAAGGGATATTTTTACATCAATGGACAGTTTCCACGCAATTACAGTGGGAGCTTATCAGAAAATGAACCGATTAAGTGACGTGCCGCTCACAACGGAGTATGCGCATAACGAGCCGCAGTCCTGTGCCGGATTTGAGGATATTTTCGGACTGGCATATCAGAGTGCTGCGATCGGTTATTATTTTGGCGAGAAAAAAGACCACATGAGTACACCGGTCATTGCAGATGAAGCAGCGAGGGAAACACTTGCAAAAGAGGGTGTGGAAATCATTGAAAAATTGGTGGAGCGCATGGATATGAACCATATCGTAGCACAGATGAGGGAATTGGAGCATTATAACAGCGAAGTTGCAAAAAAATGCCCATGGGTTCCCTCTAACACTAAAACAGAGCGGTAGATTCTACTGCGGTTTCTGCGCATAAAGTTCCTTATATTCTTTGGGTGAGATGCCATACTCTTTTTTGAATGCACGAAAAAAACTGGTGTAATCTTTGAATCCGTACATCAGGTAGATTTTTGTGATATTTTCATTGCTGAGAATGGCATCCCTGCACATGGACAGCCTTTTTTGGTAATATACTGATGGATGGAGATCCCGAAGTTATCCTTAAAAATATGGGAAATATGGTATTTGCTCACAAAAAAGCTTTGGAGAGGCTGTCTAAGGAGAGATCCTCATCCAGATGGGACTCAATGTATTGCAGGATGCCGTCATACAGACCAGAGGCATCTTTGCGGGCTGCAGGATGTTCTGCCTCATAGACAGCCCGGTTGATGTGGAGCATCAGATCGTTCACGCAGAGCTCGATCTTGGCAGCTTTTCCAAAACGGTCCGCATGGATCTCCTCGATCAGCCGGAAAATCTTTGCGGAAAGCGCATTGAAAGCCACGACATCATAGTGATAAATAAAATGATGGGTATTCTGTGCATGTTCGATCAGATAAACATAGTCTTTGGACAATTCTTTCAGTTTCTGACAGTAATCCTGACTGATCCAGAAAACAAAACGCTGATAGGGAAGTGTTTCCCCCACACTGGACACATGGTGGTGAATACCCGGGGGAATGAAGACCATATCCCCCGGTTTCAGATGATGATGTTCCTTTTCAATGGAGATCGTTACATTTCCCTCCAGAAAAAAATAGAATTCATAGTAATCGTGGGTGTGATCTGTCACGCCATAAAAGTGGTTGTCATTATAATAGTAAATTTCAAAATCTTTGGACAGCATATACTGTCGTTCATTAAAAGGAGACTGTAACTGTCTGCGCATGGTAAAATCCTCTGAAATATTTCAAATATAAGGAAAAAGTGACGATCTGATATAAAAAATTTACCACAGAATCGCAATTTTTGCAATGTGAACAACAAGCAACTCTATTGGATGTCTTAAGGGGATTCACTTATAATAAACATATCAAAAAACGTTGAACAATGGAGAAAGGAAAAGCTATGGAATTAAGTACACTTGGTTTAAAAGACAGGGCACAGTGGGAAGCAAAGGGATATCAGCTTCCGCAGTTTGACCGTGCAGCAGTAACAGAGGCAACCAGAGAAAATCCGTGCTGGATTCACTTTGGTGCAGGAAATATTTTCCGTGCATTTCAGGCAAATGTAATGCAGAATATCTTAAACAGAGGGGAAATGGAAACAGGCCTGATCGTAGCGGAAGGTTTTGATTATGAGATCATTGAAAAAATGAACCGTCCGCATGATGATTATTCCATTCTTGTCACATTAAAGGCAGATGGAAGCGTCGAAAAAACAGTTGTCGGTTCTGTTGTGGAGTCCTGTATCCTCGATTCGGAAAATGAGGGCGAGTATGGCAGATTAAAAGAGATTTTCTGCAAACAGTCCTTGCAGATGGTATCCTTTACCATCACAGAAAAGGGATACAGTCTGGCAAACGGAAAAGGAGAACTGCTTCCGGCAGTCGCTGCCGATTTTGCAGCCGGCCCGGAGAAACCTGCAAGCTATATCGGAAAAGTTGCATCTCTTTTATACACACGTTTTAAAAACGGACAGCTTCCGATCGCCATGGTATCCATGGATAACTGCTCCATAACGGGGATAAATTATATGCGGCAATCCATACATTTGCCGAAAAATGGGCAGAAAACGGTCTTGCAGAGAAAGATTTTGTAAACTATATCAATGACAGGGAAAAGGTTTCGTTCCCATGGTCTATGATCGATAAGATCACGCCGAGACCGGATGCTTCCGTGGAAGAGATCTTAAAGAAAGATGAGATCGATGGGCTTGATCCGGTCGTTACATCCAAAAACACCTATGTAGCTCCATTTGTGAATGCAGAGGAATGTGAATATTTAGTGATTGAGGACTGGTTCCCGAACGGACGCCCGGAGCTGGAAAAGGGCGGCATCATGTTTACCGACCGCGCAACCGTTGACAAGGTGGAAAAATGAAAGTCTGCACCTGCTTGAACCCACTTCACACGGCTCTTGCAGTGTTTGGCTGTCTGCTTGGCTACACAAAGATCTCCGATGAAATGAAAGATGCAGAGCTTCGGAAAATGGTGGAGAGAATCGGATATACCGAGGGACTTCCGGTCGTTGTGGATCCGGGTATCCTTGATCCGAAAGAGTTTATTGATACCGTGTTAAATGTCCGCATACCGAATCCATTTATGCCGGATACACCACAGCGTATTGCCACAGATACTTCACAGAAACTTGCAATCCGCTTTGGGGAGACCGTGAAAAATTATCTGGCATCTGAAGATAAGGATATCAAAAACTTAAAACTGATCCCACTGGTATTTGCGGGATGGATGCGGTATCTCATGGCAGTCGATGATAATGGTGAAAAATTTGTGTTAAGCCCGGATCCGCTGCTTGAGACCGTCTGTCCGGTTGTTGCCGGTATCCGGTTGGTGATACAGATGTGGAAGAAACGATCCGGCCATTACTGACAAACCGTGCTATCTTTGGTGTGGATCTTTATGAGGCCGGTCTTGCCGGACTGACGGTGCAGTATTTTAAAGAACTGATCGCCGGGGTGGGCGCAGTGCGTGCTACTTTAAAGAAGTATGTATAGGCGCTGATTCTGATGCCAAACCATTTTTCCCTGCATATCTTATAGTACAGGATGTGAATTTCTGAAAAAAATATGCAGGAGGGAAAAATGCCAGATTTTAATGTGATAAAAATTGGATGTATTGTGGTGATCCTGCTTGTTTTACTGATTGCAGCAGTGATCATCACGGTAAAAAGAGAAAAAAGTAAGAGAAAAATACGCCGGATGTGTGATGCAGAGAAAATTCAGCTTCTGAATGAACTCGCAGAACCATTCGGCTTTTGTTATGTGTCGTGTGAAGACGTGTTCACGTCGAGGGAAGATGCGTGGCAGAGAAAACAGGGGTATGAGGCGCTTTACGACAGGGCAGCAGTGGGAGCAGGCATGGTGTTTGATGCACTGCCTATCTATTTTGATTATGCTGGCGAAACCTGGCTGATCGAATTCTGGAAGGGGCAGTATGGCATCAATACCGGAGGAGAGGTTGGCGTATATCATGCGGGAAAGGTCGTCCCGGAACGATATTACAGGATCGCCCATTTTGAGGCGGTGGAAGATCAGGATATGCCGTTTATCCAGTGCAGGCTAGACCGCAGGCGGAAAAAAGTTTATTTCCTGCAGAAGCGGCACTGGTGGCTGACCGGATTTGGGATGGGGACATTTTCGAGACCATCGGATCTGATATTGGTGACGACAATACGGTTTCAGAATGAATCCATGGCAGAAGCATTTTTTGAGGGATTAAAGCGGGCGAAAGGAAAAATACCGGGGAATAAATACCGGATCTGCCGCAATGAAGTTTATGTCAGAATGGATTTCTGTATGAAACACAAATTCTGTGCGTCCGTTTGGCGCTGCATGGTGCAGGCTTGGAACTGTTTCTGCTGTTTCCTTTACCGTCTGTTCACACATCCGTTTATTGCTACACCTGACCGTCTTTTATTTTTATACTATCAGCTTCCGTGGTGTTTGAAACATGCGTTTCGGATGCGGGGATGGAAGCATGGAAAATAAGAAAAGATATCCGCCCTTTTCCTGTCAGATGCGGATCGATAAAGCGCTTTCAGAAGCAGTCCATCTTCCGCTTAACAGTTGCAGCCGTTATATCATCATCAGCGACTGCCACCGGGGAGAGGGAGGGGCAAATGATAATTTCTTGAGAAACCAGCATCTGTATATGGCGGCGTTAAACTACTATATCGCGCATGGTTTCACCTATTTTGAACTCGGTGACGGGGAAGAATTGTGGGAAAACAGGCATCTTTCCCGCATTGAGGAGAGTCATCAGGATGTCTACTGCCGGTTTGAAACACTGCAGAAACAGTGCCGGATATACCGCATTTACGGAAATCACAATATGGAAATGAAAGGCATGTTAGGGGAAGCAATGATCTTAGATAACTGTGAGGGAGGCAGGGATATCTGCATGATCCACGGGCATCAGGCAGATTTTTTTAACTCAGTCTGCTGGAAATTATCCCGTTTTCTGGTGCGGTATTTCTGGAAACCGTTAGAGCGTTTTGGCGTCAGTGATCCGACGAGTGCGGCGCGGAATTATAAAAAGACCTTAAAATATGAAAAATGTTTAGATAACTGGACAAAAGATCATGACTGCTATCTGGCGGCCGGACATTCCCACCGTCCAAGGCTGCCGGCAGACGGCAGTCTGTACCTGAATGCCGGGAGCTGCGTGCATCCGTATGGCATTACCGGAATTGAAATCACAGATATGCAGCTTACACTGGTGAAATGGAAGATGGCGACGAGACCGGATCTGTCGCTTTTTGTAGCGCGCGAAGTGCTGATAGGACCGGTTGGTATTACCTGAATTTAAAGTACTTATAAGTACAGGTAATGAAAAGTTGACATAATATAGAAAATACAAAAATTTTGATTCCATGGAACTAAAAATCGGAAAAATCATTTGACGGAAACTGCATTTATGATAATATATATTCATTATATGGATAGTATCGGGTGTTTTCTTACACGCGAAAGTAAGTGGAGGTTCAGAAGAAAATGATTAAAGTTGTGAAATTTGGCGGCAGCTCTCTTGCAAGTGCAGAACAGTTTGCAAAGGTTGGTAAAATTATCAACGCAGATAAAGAGAGAAGATATGTAGTTCCGAGTGCACCGGGAAAAAGAAATTCCAAAGATACCAAGGTTACTGATATGTTATACGCATGTTATGACCTGGTGGAGGCAGATGAAGATTTCCGTGTGCCGCTCATGAAGATCAAGGACCGCTATGACACAATTATCAATGGTCTGAATTTGAAATTATCGTTAGAAGATGAGTTCAAGAAAATCGCAGAGAATTTTAAAAATAAAGCCGGTGTGGATTACGCAGCTTCCCGTGGAGAATATTTAAATGGTATCATCATGGCGAATTACCTTGGCTATGAGTTTGTAGATGCTGCAGAAGTTATTTTCTTTGATAAAGAGGGAAACTTTGATGCAGAAAAGACAGATAAGGTACTCAGTAAACGTCTTGCAAAGATCGAGCGCGCAGTAATTCCAGGATTTTACGGTGCTAATCCGGACGGAAGTGTCCGCACATTTTCAAGAGGCGGTTCTGATATCACCGGATCTATCGTATCAAGAGCCGTACATGCAACCTGTTATGAGAACTGGACAGACGTATCCGGTTTCCTGGTTGCAGATCCAAGGATCATCGACCATCCAGAAACGATCAAGACGATCACTTACCGCGAGTTAAGAGAGCTTTCTTACATGGGAGCAAGCGTACTGCATGAGGATGCGGTATTCCCGGTCCGCAAAGCCGGTATTCCAATCAATATCCGTAACACCAATGCGCCGGAAGATGCAGGAACCTGGATTGTTGAGAGTACCTGTCATCAGTCGAAATACACGATCACGGGTATCGCCGGAAAGAAAGGTTTTGTTTCTGTCAATATTGATAAGGATATGATGAACTCCGAAGTTGGTTTTGGAAGAAAAGTTTTATCCGCATTTGAGGAAAATGGAATTTCATTTGAGCATATGCCATCCGGTATCGATACGATGACGATCTTTGTGCATCAGCCGGAATTTGAGGGCAAAGAGCAGTCTGTGATTTCTGCGATCCATCGTCTTGCAAAACCGGACAGCATTGAGTTAGAGGGAGATCTGGCATTGATCGCAGTCGTTGGACGCGGTATGAAATCTACCCGTGGAACAGCAGGAAGAATTTTCTCCGCACTGGCACATGCAAACATCAATGTTAAGATGATCGATCAGGGATCTTCTGAGTTGAACATTATCATTGGTGTCAGCAATGCAGATTTTGAAAATGCGATCCGTGCGATCTATGATATTTTTGTAGTGACCCAGTTATAAAAAAGAAACCTGCGGCGGAATTTTATTTCCGTCTGCAGGAGAGTATATGCAGCGTACAGTCCAAAATGCTGTGACACACAATGAAGGCGACACCGTATGGAATTCATTCATGCGATGCCGCCTTCTAAACTATTTCGTCCATGGGACTATACCTCAATTCATCTGTATTTTTCTGAGCTTGTCTCAGATTCGTTTGTACTTCTCCGCTTTATCTTCAATCCGGATCTGTTATTCTTATGACTCCTGATATCGTATCATATCTGAGAATCTCGTCTGATACTGATTCATAAATCCTTTCTTAGGACCGTCATGTTTTCTTTCCTCTTTTGAATGAAAAAACGAATGCGCTTATGTTTTCGGTGGTCCGTACCTCTCTTTCTTAGTATCGTTTGGGGTAAATCGTTATCTTTCTGGTGGTTTGTACCTCTCTTTCTTAGTATCGTCTAGGGCAAATCATTATCCCTCTGGTGGTCTGTACCTTCCTTTCTGGCTGCTTCGTCTCTGCAACCGTTTTTGTTTTTCTTTCGTATCTCTTTTGTTATTTTGTAATTTGATTATATCTGATAAAAATATGTTTGTCAATAAGAAAATAGATAAAATATAAAAAATAAAAGATAATTAAAAATCGCGTAAAATTAATGAAAAATTCAGAAAATACAAAAAGCACAAGAAATAAAAACAAAAACGGAAAAAATAGTTTGACATGAGACTCAAAACCCAAAGTTCAATGAAAGTTTGACAGGAACGGGAAGACGAATCTGGAACGGCAGAAACAGAACCTTCATATAATAATGTGAAGGGAGCGTAAAGGAGTTTGCATGGACAGACAGACAATTCTTCTGATCAGCGATATGCGTCAGGTGTATCTTGCTGAGATACTGACAAAGAAAGGTCATAATGTGCGCTGCCTCGATATCAGAAACCGTGAGACGGCATTGCAGCAGTTAGAGAAGCTGAAGCGTTTTCTGGATAAGGCAGATGTACTGATCCTTCCAATTCCGGTGCAGAAAGTGCCGGAGCAGGAGATCTTTTATGATATATTAAATAAAAATCTGGAAAAGAAAACACTGGTGATGAGGATGCTTTTCTACAGAGCAGAGGGAACTTTTAACCGGAAGAGACATTCATTTTCTGGATTTTATGGAAGATACGGTTGTGACGGAGGAAAATGCCGTGGCGACGGCGGAGGGAACGATCGCAGAGCTTGTGGAAAAAAGTCCGTATAATATTGATGAGGCAAAGTGCTTGTGACGGGATACGGATATTGTGGAAAAGCGATTGCAAAGAGACTTGGGGCGCTTGGCGCGCGTGTGACTGTGCTTGCGAGAAGGAAGGAAGCACGCAAAGAGGCAAAAGGTGATGGTTTTTATGCGGTGGATTTTGCGTTTGGACCGGAGGAGGCAATGGGGGCGGCGATGGTTGTCAATACGGTTCCGGCGCTTGTGGTCACGGAAAAGATTATCCGGGAACTTCCAAGAGATGCATATATTGTGGATATTGCCTCCGGGGAGGGCGGTACAGATTTTGCATGTGCGAGGGAATACGGCATCCATGCGGACCATGTGCTTGGAATCCCGGGAAAATATGCGCCGAAAGAGAGTGCGTATATTTTGGAACGCTCCGTAGAGCGGTTTATTTTGAAGGAAAAACAGGGGGAAATGTCAGATGGATTTTGATAAGTATAATATCGGTTTTGGAATCACAGGATCTTTCTGTACATTTGCAAAGGCGAGAAAAGCGGTGGAACATCTCTGTGAGATGGGGGCAAATGTGATCCCGATTTTTCATTCAATGCACAGACCTGCGATACCAGGTTTGGCAGTGCCAAAGAATATGTGGAGGGGATCTGTGAGATCACGGGAAATGAAGGGATACGTTCCATCTGTGCGGCGGAGCGATCGGACCGAACAATTTCCTTGATATTATGGTGATCGCGCCGTGTACCGGAAATACTGCGGCAAAACTGACCGGGGGAATCGTCGATACGCCGGTGCTGATGGCGGCAAAGCGCATATGCGCAACGGTAAACCGCTTGTCATTGCGATTTCCACAAACGATGCCCTTGGAGCCGGTTTTAAAAATATCGGTATGCTGATGAATATGAAAAATATTTATTTTGTGCCATTTGGACAGGATAATTATAAGAGCAAGCCGAATTCCATGGTCGCGAAGATGGAACTGCTTCCGGAAACGATCGAGGCGGCGCTGCAGGGAAAACAGATACAGCCGGTACTGCAGGAGCATGATGAAAAAGGGGAAGCATGGAATGTATGTTTCGTGAATATTTAGTCATCGTAAAAAAGAAAAGGCAGGCTGTGTTTTGCAGCCTGTCTTTTTTAATGCTTAAGCGTTTTGGGACGCCTCTAATGCTTCACGGCACGCTTTTGCAAGCTGGTCGCCGCAGGAAGTAGGACGTCCGCCACAGCGGATGCCGCCGATTTTTTCTTCCACCTGTTCCACGGTAAGGCCTTCCACTAATTTTGGGATTGCCTGCAGGTTGCCGTTGCAGCCGCCGGTGAATTTTACGTTATGAACAACGTTTCCGTCCAGTTCTAAGTCGATCTGTGTGGAACAGGTTCCTTTTGTTTTATAAGAATAAGTCATATCAGATTCCTCCTTTGTTGTAGGTCATATCCTGTGTGCCATGCAGAAAGTGCGATTCAGTAAGAGTATAAACACAAGCGTGCAGCAGTGCAAGGACTTTTTTTGCGTTAATAAAAAATTCACAAAACGTTTACCCCTATTTTAGTTGTGGTAATACACGAAAAGTGTTACAATAACGATATTGTGCAAGGCTTAGCCTGCAAAAGGACGGAAAACAGACTTGCAAATTTGAGAAAAACAGCCAGGAATAGGAGTTTTTATGAGCGCATTTACAAAGTTATTCGGAACACACAGCGAACGCGAGTTAAAAAGAATTTACCCGCTCGTTGACAAAGTGGAGTCATACCGTGACGCCATGGGAGCACTGTCCGATGAAGAATTAAGAGACAAGACAAAAGAATATAAAGAGAGACTGGAAAAGGGAGAGACACTGGATGATCTTTTACCGGAGGCATATGCAACCGTCCGTGAAGCAGCAAAACGTGTGCTTGGAATGGAGCATTACCGCGTGCAGATCATCGGTGGTATTATCTTACATCAGGGACGTATCGCAGAGATGAAGACCGGTGAAGGTAAGACACTTGTTTCCACACTGCCTGCATACTTAAATGCCTTAGAGGGCAAGGGCGTGTGCATCGTAACAGTCAATGATTACCTTGCAAAGCGTGACTCTGAGTGGATGGGACAGATCCATGAGTTCCTCGGCTTAAAAGTCGGAGTGGTTTTAAACTCCATGACCAATGACGAGCGTCGTGAGGCATATAACTGCGATATCACTTATGTGACAAACAACGAACTTGGATTTGATTATCTGAGGGACAACATGGTTATTTACAAGGAGCAGCTTGTTCAGAGAGGACTCCATTATGCAATCATCGATGAGGTCGATTCCGTATTGATCGACGAGGCGCGTACACCACTTATCATTTCCGGACAGAGCGGTAAATCCACCCGTCTTTATGAGGCATGCGATATTTTAGCACAGCAGATGAAACGTGGTGAGGATGTACCGGAGTATTCCAAGATGGATGCCATCATGGGTATTGAGCAGGAAGAGACCGGAGATTTCCTTGTCAATGAGAAGGACAAGGTTGTCAGCCTGACACAGGAAGGTGTGAAAAAGGTTGAGCAGTTCTTCAAGATCGACAACCTTGCAGATGCAGAGAACCTTGAGATCCAGCACAATGTGATTCTTGCCTTGCGTGCACACAACCTGATGTTCCGCGATCAGGATTACGTTGTAAAGGATGATGAGGTACTGATCGTTGATGAGTTTACCGGACGTATCATGCCGGGACGCCGTTATTCAGACGGTCTGCATCAGGCAATCGAGGCAAAAGAGCATGTAAAAGTAAAACGTGAGAGCAAGACGCTTGCAACGATTACGTTCCAGAACTTCTTTAATAAATTTGATAAAAAATCAGGTATGACAGGTACTGCCCTGACCGAAGAAAAAGAGTTCCGTGATATCTATGGTATGGATGTTATCGAGATCCCGACCAACAGACCAGTCATCCGTGTGGACAAACAGGATGCTGTTTATAAGACCAAGAAAGAAAAATATCATGCAGTTGTCGAGGAAGTAAAAGCTGCACATGCAAAAGGACAGCCGGTACTGGTTGGTACGATCACGATCGATGTATCCGAGACGATCAGTGCAATGTTAAAGAGAGAGGGAATCCAGCATACTGTTTTAAATGCGAAGTTCCATGAACTTGAGGCAGAGATCGTAGCGGCAGCAGGACAGCACGGTGCGGTAACGATCGCAACCAACATGGCTGGCCGTGGTACCGATATCAAGCTGGATGATGATGCGAAGGAAGCCGGTGGATTAAAAGTTATCGGTACTGAGCGTCATGAGTCAAGACGTATTGACAATCAGCTGCGTGGACGTTCCGGACGTCAGGGAGATCCGGGTGAATCCCAGTTCTTTATCTCTCTTGAGGATGATCTGATGCGTCTGTTCGGTTCTGAAAAACTGATGGATATCTTTAATACATTAGGTGTTCCGGAAAATGAGCAGATCCAGCATAAGATGTTAACATCTGCGATCGAGAAGGCACAGACGAAGATCGAGGGCAACAACTTCGGTATCCGTAAAAACCTGCTTGAGTACGATCAGGTTATGAATGATCAGAGAGAGATCATTTACGCAGAGCGTATGCGTGTATTAAACGGCGAGAACATGCGCGATGTGATCTTCAAGATGATCACAGACCGTGTGGAGAACTGTGTGGATACCTGTATTTCTTCCGAATTACCGAAAGAAGAGTGGGATTTAAACGAGTTAAACCAGCTTCTGACGGATATTATCCCGTTAGAGCCTGTAAATGCTGCTGATGTGGACAGTGTTAAGAATAATAAAGAATTAAAACATCTCTTAAAAGAGCGTGCAGTGAAACTGTACGAGGCAAAAGAGACAGAGTTCCCGGAGCCGGAGCAGTTCCGTGAATTAGAGCGTGTCGTACTGTTAAAAGTCATTGACCGTAAGTGGATGGATCATATCGACGATATGGATCAGCTCCGTCAGGGTATCGGCTTACAGGCATACGGACAGAGAGATCCGCTGGTTGAGTACAAGATGGCAGGATTTGACATGTTTGACGATATGATCGCAAACATTCAGGAAGATACAGTCCGTCTGCTGTACCATGTCAAGATCGAACAGAAGGTAGAGCGTGAGCAGGTTGCAAAAGTAACCGGTACAAATAAGGATGAGACGGCAACCAATACACCGAAAAAACGTACGGCTGCAAAGGTTTATCCGAATGATCCGTGCCCATGTGGATCCGGTAAAAAATACAAACAGTGCTGTGGAAAAATGGCATAAAATTTTAAAATAAGAAGAGGGCGTCATGTTTATGGAGTGATTCGTAAATGTGGCGCTTTTTTTGTCGTCCGAATCTTCACAAAAAAATAATTGACAAAAAATGGATTATTTGATATTTTAATAACAGTAATAATTACTATTATTAAAAATAGTAAAAGATATGCGATATGGAAGACGATGAAAATAAACATTTTATAAATCTGTATGCAGTTCATTGAAACATGGATAAGTATGTGGTATGATTTCACCGGAAAAGCCAATTATGAAATGGAGAGAAAGAAGGAGACGGATATGTATAACATAAGAAAAGTTACTGATGATATTACCTGGATCGGAGCAAGCGACCGCAGACTGGCATTGTTTGAAAATATTTTTCCAATCAAACGCGGTGTGTCTTACAACTCCTATGTTCTGCTGGATGAGCAGACCGTCCTTTTGATACCGTGGATGCTTCCGTTGCGGGACAGTTTTCGAAAACCTGGAAGCTGCTTTAGAGGGAAGAACATTAGACTACCTGATCGTAAATCATATGGAACCGGATCACTGCGCGATGATCGGTGATATTGTACGCAGATATCCGGCTGTAAAGATCGTTGGAAATACAAAGACATTTGGTATGATGAACCAGTTCTTTGGAACAGATTTTTCTGAACGTTCTGTTGTGGTGAAAGAGGGAGATACCTTATCTGCAGGAAAGCATACGCTTCATTTTGTGATGGCACCGATGGTGCACTGGCCGGAGGCAATGGTCACCTACGATGATGTGGACAAAGTGCTGTTTTCCGCAGACGGATTCGGATCCTTTGGTGCATTAAACGGCAATGTTTTTGCGGATGAAGTAGATTTTGACCGTGACTGGCTGGACGATGCAAGACGTTATTACACAAATATTGTTGGAAAATACGGTGCGTCCGTGCAGACATTATTAAAGAAAGCTGCAGGACTTGAGATCACTGTGATCTGCCCGCTGCACGGACCAATCTGGAGAGAAAATCTCTCTTACATTCTGGAAAAATACCAGAAATGGAGTACTTATGAAGCGGAAGATCAGGCGGTTGTGATCATGTATGCATCCATGTATGGCAATACGGCATCTGCGGCAGATGCGCTTGCAGGGGCACTTGCAGTGCGCGGCGTGAAAAAGATTGCTGTGTATGATGTTTCAAATGCGCACGTTTCCGAGCTGATCAGTGAAATTTTCCGTGCAAGCCATCTGGTATTTGCGGCACCGACTTACAATGCCGGAATTTATCCGGTTATGGAAAATCTGCTTTCCGATATGAAGGCACTGGCTGTTCAGAAAAAGACCGTTGCAGTTATGGAAAACGGAACCTGGGCACCGACAGCGGCAAAGCAGGTTAAAGAGAAAATCAGTGAAATGAAGGATATGACGATCCTTGATACAGGACTTACCATCAAGTCTGCAATGCATGCAGACCAGAAGGCAGAGCTGGATGCACTGGCGGATGCGATTGTGAACAGTATGGTATAAAATAAACAGTGTAAAATAAAAGGCAAAGCATAGCATAGCAAAGCATGGGATAAAATATTGTCCTGTGCTTTGTTTTTGCAGAAAAACAGAACAAAAGTTCGATTTTTGCTGTACAATTTATAAATTGAATGATATACTGGAAACAGAATCATACTAAAATATTGATGTTAATTGTTTCCGGATAGAAAGTGTTTCTATATTTTATAAATAGGGAGAAATGAGGAATATCATGGATCATTTCAAATTACATTCAAAATACCAACCAACCGGGGATCAGCCTCATGCGATCGAGGAGCTGGTAAAAGGATTTGAGGAGGGCAACCAGTTTCAGACGCTGCTTGGAGTGACTGGTTCCGGTAAGACTTTTACAATGGCAAATGTGATCCAGGCATTGAATAAGCCGACACTGATCATATCGCATAATAAAACGCTGGCAGCGCAGTTATACGGGGAGATGAAAGAATTTTTCCCGGAGAATGCGGTCGAATATTTTGTGTCATACTATGATTATTACCAGCCGAAGCATATGTGCCGCAGACGGATACCTATATCGCAAAGGACTCCGCAATCAATGAGGAGATCGATAACTGCGTCTTTCAGCGACGGCGGCGTTGGTGGAGCGCAAGGATGTGATCGTGGTGGCATCGGTTTCCTGTATTTATGGTTTAGGCAGTCCGGAAGATTATCTTGGCATGATGGTTTCCCTAAGACCCGGGATGGAGAAGGACAGAGATGACGTGATCCGTGCGCTGGTCGATATTCAGTATACGAGAAATGATATGGATTTTCACCGAGGTACGTTCCGTGTGCGGGGAGATACGTTAGAGATTTTCCCGGCAAACTACGGAGATACGGCGGTCCGTGTGGAATTTTTCGGGGATGAGATCGACCGTATCACGGAGGTGGATGTGCTGACAGGGGAGATCAAATGCGAGCTGGAGCACTTTGCGGTGTTCCCGGCATCCCATTATGTTGTGCCGCAGGAGAAAATCTTAAAGGCATGCGATGCCATCGAACAGGAACTGGATGAGCGCATCCGGTATTTTAAGGGCGAGGACAAGCTGCTTGAGGCACAGCGCATTTCCGAGCGGACGAATTTTGATATCGAGATGTTAAAAGAAACAGGTTTCTGCAGTGGTATTGAAAATTATTCGAGACATCTTGCAGGACTTCCGGCGGGGGCAACGCCGCATACGCTGATGGATTATTTTAAGGATGACTATCTGATCATCGTGGATGAGTCCCATATCACGATTCCACAGATCCGCGGCATGTATGCGGGAGACCAGTCGAGAAAGTCAACGCTGGTGGACTACGGATTCCGTCTGCCGTCGGCGAAAGACAACCGGCCGCTTAATTTTGAGGAATTTGAGAGCAAGATCGATCAGATGCTGTTCGTATCGGCAACACCGAATGTATATGAGGACGAACACGAGCTGCTTAGGACAGAACAGATTATCCGTCCGACCGGACTGCTCGATCCGGAGGTCGTGGTGCGTCCGGTGGAGGGACAGATCGATGATCTGATCGGTGAGGTCAATAAGGAAATCAAAGACCATCATAAGGTGCTGATTACGACACTGACGAAGAAGATGGCGGAGGATCTGACGGATTATATGCGTGAGATAGGTATCCGCGTGAAATATCTCCATTCGGATATCGATACGTTAGAGCGAGCGGAGATCATAAGAGATCTGCGGCTGGATGTATTTGATGTGCTTGTCGGCATCAACCTGCTCCGGGAGGGACTGGATATTCCGGAGATCACGCTGGTGGCAATTTTAGATGCAGATAAAGAGGGATTCCTGCGGTCGGAGACGTCACTGATACAGACGATCGGGCGTGCTGCGCGTAACAGTGAGGGACACGTTATCATGTATGCGGACAAGATCACAGACTCCATGCGTGTTGCGATGGAGGAGACGAAGCGCCGCCGTGAGATACAGCAGGCATACAATGAGGAACACGGCATTACACCGACAACGATCCAGAAATCTGTGCGGGAACTGATCAGCGTGTCAAAGAAGGTCGCAAAGGAAGAAATGAACTTCAAAAAAGCCCCGGAATCCATGAACCGGGACGAACTCACAAAGCTGATCGCAGACATCCAGAAGAAGATGCAGAAAGCGGCAGCAGACTTAAACTTCGAGGCTGCTGCAGAGTACCGCGACAAGATGGTGGAGTTAAAGGGCATGCTGCGTGATATGTGAGGAAGCATTGTATTGTGAAGAGTGACGAAATAGTCGTCAGTAAGAAGTGTTTTTGGGAAAAGAAAAAGGACAGTAAATCATGAAGAAAAAAAGTGAAAGAAAATACATTAAGATCCGGGGGGCAAATGAGCACAACTTAAAAAATATTGATGTAGATATTCCAAGAGATGAATTTGTTGTGCTGACCGGACTTTCCGGTTCCGGAAAATCATCGCTTGCGTTTGATACGATCTATGCGGAGGGACAGAGGCGCTATATGGAGTCACTTTCCTCCTATGCAAGACAATTCTTAGGCAGATGGAAAAGCCGAATGTGGAGAAGATCGAGGGGCTGTCCCCGGCGATCTCCATTGACCAGAAGTCCACGAACCGCAATCCAAGATCTACCGTTGGTACGGTTACGGAGATTTATGATTATTTCCGCCTTTTGTACGCGAGAGTCGGTATCCCACATTGTCCGAAATGTGGCAGGGAGATCAAAAAACAGACGGTAGATCAGATGGTCGATCAGATCATGACACTCCCGGAGCGCACAAAGATCCAGCTTTTAGCACCGGTCGTGCGCGGAAGAAAAGGGGAGCACCAGAAGCTCTTAGAGCAGGCAAAGCGCAGTGGTTATGTGCGTGTGATCGTAGACGGCAGCATGTATGAGCTGACGGAGGAGATCAAACTTGACAAAAATAAAAAACACAATATCGAGATCGTGGTAGACCGTCTGATGGTCAAGCCGGGGATCGAGAAGCGTTTGTCTGATTCTATCGAAAATGTACTGGAATTATCTAAAGGGCTGATGACCGTGGATGTGATCGACGGGGAACCGATCCAGTTTTCGGAGAGTTTCTCCTGCCCGGACTGTGGAATCAGTATCGGGGAGATCGAACCGAGAAGTTTTTCTTTCAACAATCCGTTTGGCGCCTGTCCGACCTGCTTTGGACTGGGATACAAGATGGAGTTTGATGTGGATCTGATGATCCCGGATAAGCACCTTTCCATTGCGGAGGGGGCAATTCAGGTTATGGGCTGGCAGTCCTGCACAGATCCTTCCAGTTTTACCTACGCGGTGTTAAAAGCATTGACAGAAGAATATCATTTTTCACTGGAGACACCATTCCAGGATTATCCGGACGAGATAAAATATGTGATCCTGCACGGAACAGATGGCAGGGAGTTAAAGGTACATTACAAAGGCATGCGCGGCGAGGGCGTTTATGATGTGGCGTTTGAGGGACTGATCCGGAATGTACAGCGTAAATACCGTGAGACAGGATCTGATACGATGAAGCAGGAATATGAGCAGTTTATGCGCATCACGCCGTGTGAAACCTGTAAGGGACAGCGTCTGAAGGCGGAATCCTTAGCGGTCACAGTTGCGGACAAGAATATTTATGAGATCACATCCATGTCCGTAAAGAATCTTGGAAGTTTTCTAAATGATATGGAGCTGAGCCATCAGCAGCATCTGATCGGAGATCAGATCTTAAAGGAGATCCGTGCGCGTGTCGGATTTTTAAATGAAGTCGGACTGGATTATCTGTCACTGTCCCGCGCAACCGGAACACTTTCCGGTGGAGAGGCACAGCGTATCCGTCTGGCAACACAGATCGGTTCCGGACTGGTTGGTGTGGCATATATCTTAGATGAGCCATCGATCGGTCTGCATCAGAGAGACAACGATAAACTGCTCGGCGCATTAAAGAACTTAAAAGACCTTGGAAATACGCTGATTGTTGTGGAGCATGATGAGGATACAATGCTGGCTGCGGATTATATTGTGGATATCGGTCCCGGAGCAGGTGCGCATGGTGGACAAGTGGTGGCATGCGGAACAGCAGAAGAAATCATGAAAAATAAAAATTCTGTGACAGGTGCTTATCTGAGCGGCAGAATCAAAATACCGGTTCCCACAGAGCGCAGAAAGCCGACAGGTTTCCTGACTGTCAAAGGTGCAAGGGAGAATAATCTTAAGAATATCGATGTGAAGATTCCACTTGGCATTATGACCTGTATCACCGGTGTGTCAGGATCGGGAAAGAGCTCACTGACCAATGAGATTTTATATAAGAGACTTGCAAGAGATCTGAACCGTGCGAGATGCATTCCAGGGAAGCATGACGATATCATCGGCATTGACCAGTTAGACAAGGTGATCGATATCGACCAGTCTCCGATCGGAAGGACACCGCGTTCGAATCCGGCGACATATACCGGTGTATTCGACATGATCCGTGATCTTTTTGCGGCGACGCCGGATGCGAAGGCGAAGGGATACAAGAAGGCAGATTCAGTTTCAATGTAAAAGGCGGACGCTGTGAGGCATGTTCCGGTGACGGAATTTTAAAGATCGAGATGCACTTTTTGCCGGACGTGTACGTCCCGTGTGAAGTCTGTGGAGGAAAACGTTATAACCGCGATACGTTAGAGGTCAAATACAAGGGCAAGAGCATTTATGATGTGCTTGATATGACGGTGGAAGAAGCATTGAAATTCTTTGAAAACGTGCCTGCGATCGCAAGAAAGATACAGACACTTTATGACGTGGGACTTTCCTATGTCAAGCTTGGTCAGCCGTCAACGGAGCTGTCCGGTGGGGAGGCACAGCGTATCAAACTGGCAACAGAACTGTCAAAACGCAGCACAGGCAAGACCATTTACATTCTGGATGAGCCGACGACGGGACTTCATTTTGCGGATGTCCATAAACTGATCGAGATCCTGCGAAGACTCTCAGATGGGGGAAACACTGTAATCGTGATCGAACATAATCTGGATGTGATCAAGACCGCTGACTATATCATCGATATGGGACCGGAAGGCGGAGATGGCGGTGGAACCGTGATCGCACAGGGAACACCGGAGGAAGTGGCAGAAGTGCCGGAATCTTATACGGGTTATTATGTGAAGAAGTATCTGGAGAAAGATAAAGAAAACCGTCAGGAATCCTGAAAAATGTACGAGTGGTAAAAATATCTAAAAAAGGATAAACTACATCACAAAAGGCGCTGCAGCTGCAGCGCCTTATCACGTTCGGGGAGTACTCCCCGGAAATTCTTGCGGAAAACCGGGAAGCATGAGTTATGAAAAATTATACTGCCCGTCAGTAATTCTGACGGTTGGGTCCGTTTGTATCGGACTTATTAGCTAGTACTCTTAGAATATAAAATAGAAATGTGATGAAAATGTGATGACAAAATGAAAAATAAACAAAATAAATAAAAAAGAATGAAGATTTTCTTATTTTTTTTAAAAATGCAGTCCTGCCATAAAAAAACCTTTGAAAAATCCCATTTTTTGTATATAATAGGACTGTATATGTAAAAATAGGTTTAATGGCATTTCTATGTCCGCGTGGATATGGGAATATTATCCATAGATTCAGGAACAGAGAGACGAAAGGGGCAAGTATTTAAATGATGAGTACAGATATTGGTATCGATCTCGGTACTGCCAGTATATTAGTTTATATCAAAGGAAAAGGTGTTGTATTAAAGGAGCCGTCAGTTGTGGCTTTTGACCGTGATACAAATAAGATCAAAGCAATCGGAGAGGAAGCAAGACTGATGCTCGGAAGAACACCGGGAAATATCGTGGCAGTCAGACCACTTCGTCAGGGTGTTATTTCTGATTATCAGGTTACAGAGAAGATGATCAAGTACTTTATCCAGAAAGCACTTGGTAAGAAAACGTTCCGTAAGCCGCGCATCAGTGTATGTGTGCCAAGCGGTGTCACAGAGGTTGAGAAAAAAGCTGTTGAGGATGCAACATATCAGGCAGGAGCAAGAGAAGTTGCAATCATCGAGGAACCGATCGCTGCGGCAATCGGAGCAGGTATTGATATTTCAAGACCTTGTGGAAATATGATCGTGGATATCGGAGGAGGAACAGCCGATATCGCGGTGATCTCTCTGGGCGGTTCGGTTGTCAGCACCTCTATCAAGATCGCCGGAGATGATTTTGATGAGGCGATTGTCCGTTATATGCGTAAAAAGCACAATCTTCTGATCGGTGAACGTACTGCAGAGGATATCAAGATCCGTATCGGAAGCTGTTTCCCACAGGCACAGGCCGAGACGATGGATGTACGCGGACGTAACCTTGTGACAGGACTTCCGAAAACTGTAACGGTTTCTTCGGAGGAGACAGAAGAGGCACTCAGAGAGCCGACACTTCAGATCGTAGAAGCAGTACATTCTGTACTGGAGAAAACTCCGCCGGAACTTGCAGCAGATGTTGCGGATCGTGGTATTGTGCTGACAGGCGGTGGTTCATTGCTCAGAGGTTTGGAGGAGCTGATCGAGGATCGCACCGGAATCAATACGATGACTGCAGATGAACCGATGACATGTGTTGCAATCGGTACCGGAAAATTCGTAGAGTTTTTAGCCGGAAAACGTGACGAAGATTAAATTTTTTTTGTGTTTTGCCGATACAATAAATGAAAGATATGCTTTGTGCACAGATAGGGAAAACGTGTGAAAAATAAGGTTTTTCATATGCGGAAATACGGATTAAAATACATCAGAAGCTGTGCAGAAATGGAGAGTTTACATGGTAAAGGGATTGTATACAGCGTATACAGGAATGATCAATGAACAGAATCGTCTGGACATTCTTTCGAATAACCTTGCAAATGCAGACACCAATGGTTATAAGAAAGAGGGAGCGACAAACCAGACGTTTGCAGATGAGCTTGCGATCAAGATCAAGGATACATCCAGCTACGGCATGCCGCAGAAGCTTGGAACCATGAGCATGGGTGTACACATCGGAGAGACTTACACGGATTACAGCCAGGGAAATTTCAGGGTAACAGATAACGCAACGGATTTTGCACTGGATGGAGATGGTTTCTTTGCAATCGCCTATACGGATAAAGCAGGAAACACATCTGTAAAGTACAGCAGGGATGGAGCCTTTGTGGTAAATACAGCAGGTTATCTTGTCACAAAAGACGGCGACTATGTATTAAATCAGAATGGAGCATGAATGCGGATGCAGGAGCACGTATTCAGGTGGATCCGAATGTACCGATCACGGTGGATGAAAAAGGTAACATTTTTCAGAATAACCAGCAGGTTGGCACGATCGGCGTTGTAGATATTGCAGATTATAATTATCTGGCAAAATACGGCGAGAATATGTATGACCTGGTAAATGGCGGTGCCCGTCAGGCATCCACTGCGAAAGTAACGCAGGGATGTATCGAATCATCCAATATCAATGTTGTTTCGGAGATGGTCAATATGATCACGATATCGAGAGCCTTTCAGGCTGGACAGAAGGTGATCAACGCTGTGGATGAAACATTAGACAAAGCGGTAAACCAGGTGGGAAGGGTATAAGCAGGAGGTAAACTGGAATTATGATGAGAGCTCTTTATACTGCGGCAACCGGTATGATTGCACAGCAGTCAAACGTGGATAATATTTCAAATAACCTTTCAAATGTCAATACAGTCGGATATAAACAGGAGAAGATGGAGTTTAAGTCTCTGCTTTACCAGACAATCCAGACGCGTACAACCAGTGCAAATGGCGAGGAAAAGCCGATCTCTGCACAGGTAGGACTTGGTACCAGAGTGGCATCCAACACCTCTATTTATACACAGGGGTCACTGATGGCAAGTGAGAATGCAACTGATTTTGCAATCAGCGGTGATGGATTTTTTGCAGTGCGCGGAGCAGACGGAAAAACTTATTATACCAGAGCCGGAGATTTTGTATGGTCTGTCAATGCAGGCGGTACATTAACTCTTTGCACGAATGAGGGATACCCGGTTTTAGATTCCAACAATCAGCCGATCAATCTTCCGGCAGGTATCAGTGCAGAGAAAGTGATCGTCAGCGAAAATGGAAAAATGGGATATACCAATGCAGCCGGCACATATGTGGATATGAACCAGACGATTGGATTATTCCAGTTTAATAATCCAAGCGGACTTGAAAAAACAGGAACCAATCTTCTTGCAGTGACACCGGCATCCGGTAATGCAATGAACGAGTCTACAACTGCAAATCTTACTAAGAGCAAAGTTTTACAGAAATACCTGGAAGGTTCTAATGTTCAGGTCGCAGATGAGATGGTAAACCTGATCATTGCACAGCGTGCATATCAGCTCAACTCAAAGGCAATCACAACATCGGACGAGATGCTTGAGCAGGCAAACAATCTGAAACGTTAAGATTAGACAGCGGATGTAGGAAAGGAAAAACAATATGATTTCCATGGACAGCATTTCATCATTGATCGATACAAGCAAAAATACAGCAGCTGCAAATCAGGCAAGTTCCCTGCAGAGTTCCTTAAACAGTATTTCTTCGGATTCTTCCGAGGACGAACTGATGCAGGTTTGTAAAGATTTTGAATCATATTTTGTGGAAGAAGTTTTAAAAGAAATTAAAGAGAGCCTGACAAGTGAGGATGATGAGGAGGATTCTTCCACATCAACACTGAAAGATTATTATATGGACAATGTCATCGAACTGGTTGCAGACCAGGTTGTAGATGAGGTTGGAACCAATTTTACGCAGCAGCTCTATGAGCAGATGAAACGTAATTATAATATAGAATAAGTTTGCGCAGATAAAATGTCGTAAAATCGGCGCAGCAGAAGTAAAGTGTGCAGATAAGTACATAATTGAAACAGTATGCAAAAATCGGTGCAGTTTTAACGGGAAAATGAACGATGGGTTCAAAAATCCCGTTAGACTGCATTTTTTATTCATGGCAATAGCTCGCTCACAAAGCGTTTATTTTATTGCTTTCGCAGCAGAAAACAGAATTCTGGAATGGAGAAAACAGTGGAAAGTCTTGCAGGATATGTGGAACACATTATATATCGGAATGCGGATAATGGATATACCGTGTTAAATCTGGTGAGCGGGGAGGATGAAATCACCTGTGTGGGGATATTTTCGGCAATCGCAGAGGGAGAAAATATTGAGGCACAGGGGGAGTACACGGAACATCCGACCTATGGGCAGCAGTTTAAAGTAACAAGTTTTGAGGAGAAAGCACCTGAAGATGAGGAGGCAATAGAGCGGTATCTTGGTTCCGGTGCAATCAAGGGAATCGGGTTGCCATGGCGGCAAGAATTGTCAGGCGTTTTAAGGAGGATACCTTCCGGATCATAGAGGAAGAACCGGAACGTCTCGCTGAGATCAAAGGGATCAGTAACCGCAAAGCGATGGAGATTGCCAGCCAGGTCAACGAAAAGAGGGATCTGCGGCAGGCGATGATCTTTTTGCAGCAGTATGGAATCACGATGAATTTAGCGGTCAAGGTATATCAGGCATACGGACAGGATGTTTATGGTATCATCCGGGAAAATCCGTACCGGCTGGCGGACGATATTGATGGAGTCGGATTCCGGACGGCGGATGAGATCGCGGCGCGGGTTGGTATCCGGATGGACTCTGATTTCCGTGTGCGAAGCGGAATCCTGTATACACTGCTTCAGGCAAGTGGGGAGGGACATACCTATCTGCCGGAGACAGAGCTGACACCGCGTGCATCAAAATTATTGAATGTTACGGCAGAACAGGTGGAAAAGCAGTACATGGATCTTGCCATTGAAAGGAAGATCATCTTAAAACAGATGGAAGATCAGACACAGATCTATGCAGCGTCATTTTATTATATGGAAGCAAACACGGCGACGATGTTAAAACGGCTCAATGTAAGTTATGATGTGTCAGATGCGGAGATTGAACAGCAAATCCGGGGGATCGAAAAGAAAAGCGGCATGACGTTGGATGAACATCAGGTAACGGCGGTCAAAGAGGCAGTGCGGAATGGTCTGCTTGTGATCACGGGAGGGCCTGGAACCGGAAAGACGACCACGATTAATACGATCATCCGCTATTTTGAACTGGAGGGCTTGGAAATCTTTTTGGCAGCTCCGACAGGGCGTGCAGCAAAGCGCATGAGTGAGACAACGGGATTTGAGGCGCGGACAGTTCACCGTATGTTAGAGCTGAATGGGGGAGCCGAGGGAAGCGGTGGATTTGAAAGGGATGAAAGTAATCCACTCGAAGCGGATGTGATCATTGTAGATGAGATGTCGATGGTGGATATCTCACTGATGTATTCTCTGCTCAAAGCAATCTCTGTTGGAACGAGGCTGATTCTTGTCGGGGATGTCAATCAGCTTCCGAGTGTCGGACCGGGGAGTGTACTCCGTGATATTATCCAATCACATGCCTGCAATGTAGTTATGCTGACCAAAATCTTCCGTCAGGCATCCACCAGTGATATTATTGTCAATGCGCATAAGATCAATCATGGAGAAGAAGTGATATTAGATAATAAGAGCATGGATTTCTTTTTCCTGAAACGGTATGACGCAGATGTGATCATCAATGTGGTGCTGCAGCTCATTAAGCAGAAACTGCCGAAGTTTGTGGATGCGACGCCTTATGATATCCAGGTACTGACACCAATGCGCAAGGGACTGCTTGGCGTAGAGCGCCTGAATGGGATTTTGCAGCGATATATGAATCCGCCTGCCAATGATAAAGTGGAGAAAGAATATGGCAGCACTGTGTTCCGTGAGGGGGATAAAGTTATGCAGACAAAGAATAACTACCAGCTCGCGTGGGAAATCCGTACAAAATTTGGACTCACTGTGGATAAAGGCCTTGGAATTTTCAATGGAGATATGGGAATCATAAGACAGATCAATGATTTCGCAGAACAGATGATCATAGAGTTTGATGAAGGGAGAATGGTAGAGTACCCCTATAAACTTCTGGATGAACTTGAGCTTGCCTATGCGATCACGATCCATAAATCACAGGGAAGTGAGTATCCGGCGGTCGTCATTCCGCTGCTTGGCGGTCCGATGATGTTAATGAACCGGAATCTATTGTATACTGCCGTCACGCGTGCAAGAAAATGTGTGACGTTAGTCGGCAATGAAGTGACCTTCCAGCAGATGATCCAGAATACCTCACAGCAGAAAAGGTACAGCGGACTCTGCGACCGTTTAAAAGAAAAATAAGTAAAAAAAATAAGAAGCTGTCATGCAGGGTAACCGGTGATGAAAACCATTAACGCCGGCTCCCTTGTACGGCAGCTTTTAATTTATGACAATAGAATGTTCGCAGAGTGTGCATTCTATTGTTATTGGTAATTTTAAAATCCTGTTGTGCTTTAGCAGATCTGCATATCAGGATAACAGTGCTTTATCATTGGCGAATTCTTCGCCGCTGACCTTTTCAAACTGGTGAAGAAGATCTTCGACGGTCAGTTTCTTTTTCTCTTCGCCGGAGATATTTAAGATCACTTTTCCTTCGTGCATCATGATCAGGCGGTTACCGTGCACGATGGCATCCTTCATATTGTGTGTGACCATCATGGCGGTCAGATGATTTTCTGCGATGATCTTATCAGAAATCTCAAGCACTTTTGCGGCAGTTTTCGGATCAAGTGCTGCAGTGTGTTCGTCTAACAGCAAAAGTTTTGGTTTTTTGATCGACGCCATTAAAAGTGTGATCGCCTGCCGCTGTCCGCCGGAGAGCAGACCGACTTACTGGTGAGACGGTCTTCCAGTCCGAGATCTAAGGTTTTTAACATTTCGCGGTAGGTATCGCGTTCCTGATGGGTGATTCCCCACGAAAGTCCCCGTTTTTCACCACGTCTTGCTGCAATCGCCATGTTTTCTTCGATCGACATGGTGGTTGCGGTTCCGGTCATCGGATCCTGAAATACACGTCCGAGGTATTTGGCACGTTTGTGCTCGGATAATTTTGTGACATCGTCTCCACCGATATAAATTTTCCCGGAATCAATTGGCCATACACCTGCGATGGCGTTTAACGTGGTTGATTTTCCGGCACCGTTTCCACCGATCACGGTAACAAAATCGCCCTCATTTAAAGTCAGATTGACACCATTTAAAGCAATTTTTTCGTTGATGGTTCCGGGATTAAAAGTTTTGTGGATATTGTCGAGTTTTAACATTTCAGCCATTGACGGACACCCCTTTCCTGCCGTATTTGGATTTGAGATACGGGAATGCAAGGAAAATCGCAACGACGATGGCAGAAAACAGTTTTAGGTCATCAGACGCAGTTTCAGCCATAATACGATATTCATTACAATATAGTAGATGATCGCGCCGCCGATCACGAAAACATGGTATATGCAAAAGCAAAATGTTTTCCGGCACATAACTTCCCGAAAAGTACCTCACCGATGATGACAGCGGCAAGACCGATGACGATGGCACCACGTCCCATGTTGACATCTGCGGCACCCTGATACTGTGCGTAGAGCCTCCGGAAGACCGACAAGACCGTTTGAGATCATCAGCGCAACGACCGTGTGGAAATCAGTGTTGATACCTGTGCGCGGGACATCTGCCGGTTACATCCGGTTGCGCGGATGGCATGTCCCTGCTCGGTTCCGAAATACCAGTATAAAAGGGCAACGACCGCCACGCAGAAAAGAACACATGTCACAAACAGCCGGACTTTGGTAGCGGAAGAATCCGAGATGTAACGCAGGGAAACAACTAACGGATACTTGTCAACACTGACAGCCTGATTCGAACTTCCCATAATATTTAAGTTGATGGAATAGAATGAAATCTGTGTCAGGATACTTGCAAGGATTCCGGGAATACCAAGTGCAGTATGCAGAATTCCGGTGATAAAACCGGCTGCCATACCTGCTAAAAATGCAAAATAAGTAGCTGCCCATGGATGCATGCCGGAACGGATCAGTATAACGGCAACTGCACCGCCGGTTGCAAGAGAACCGTCAACGGTAAGATCGGCAAAATCTAAAAGTCTGTATGTAATATATACACCCAGTGCCATCAGCCCCCAGACCAGCCCCTGCGCAAAGCGCCGGGCATGGAACGGAAGAGAGCCATCGGTCTAAGGACATAAGTATTGTCATAGAAAAACCCCTTATCAAAAATATTTATTCGGCAGCGATGGCAGTATAGTCATCAGGAACTGTGATGCCAAGCTGTGAACAGATATCAGCATTGTATTCTTTGGTAACATTCTCTGCATACTGTACATCCATGGTCGAAATGTCAGCACCGTTTACTAAAACGTCGTATGCCATTTTGCCTGCTGTATAACCGATATCATAGTAGCTGATGGAAAGTGTGGCTACACCACAGCCGGAACAAATACCTTCCTCACCGGCGATGATCGGAACACCTGCCGGAAGAGCAATATTGTTGATGGATTCAGTATTGCCTGCCATGGTATTGTCAGTCGGAATATAGAGGACATCACATTCACTGACGGCACTCTGTACAACAGAAGCGATGTCGTTGGAATCTGATACGGTATATTCTTTATAGGAAATACTGTCTTCATCGAGAGCTTTTTCAAATTCGGTTGCCTGGTATGCAGAGTTTGGTTCTGCGGAGCAGTAGAGAATGCCGACATTTTTTGCATCCGGGAATAATTCGACAAGCATGTCTTCCTGCTGGTCAATCGGAGCAAGATCTGCAGTTCCGGATACGTTTGTACCGGTAGAGCCGGTCCAGTTGTCAATGTCAAGTGCTGTTGCATAGTCGGTAACGGAAGTACCGATCACCGGGATCGTGCTGGTTGCTGCAGCTGCACACTGCAGAGCAGTCGTTGCATTTGCTAAGATCAGGTCATAATTGTTAGCGACGAAACCGTTGCTGATGGTTGCGCAGTTTGCCTGCTCGCCCTGGGCATTCTGAAGATCAAAGGTAACATTGCCAGAACCAAGTAATTCAGTCAGTGCATCTTCAATCCCTGGGTTGCCTGATCAAGAGCAGGATGCTCTAACTGCTGGCAGATACCGATCGTATATTTTTTGCCATCGGAAGAGGTGCCTGCACCACTTTCAGTGGCGCTGCATCCGAGGTCTGTGCTGCATCGGAAGCTGCTGCATCTGTGGTACTGCTGGTGTTTGCTGTACTGTTTCCACATGCTGCAAGTGATGCAGCCATGGCTGCTGTCATTACGACAGATAAGATTTTTTTGTAGTTTTTCATAGAATTCTCCATTCCTGCCCGTTTTTCAGGGCATCATAAGTTTGTGCCGGGGCACACATCTTGTGTGTGAAAAATTTTATTTTTCACATTGCTGTCCTTTAGGACTTTAAAGTGCTATCGCTTTTAATAAACAAATTATAAAGACCTAAATGGGATTCGTCAACATTATAGTAAGAAAAAATTAAGAAAAACTTTATGGTATGTATTTGGCAAAAATGATATTCTTTGCAGGGAGAGATCCGGAAAGGATCTTATGAAAATCAGAAAAAATGACATTTTCCTATATGGAAGAAAAATGTTATTTCAGATGCTTGAAATCCTTTATCCACGAAGATGTGCAGTCTGTGATGAAATTGAAGTGACAGGAAAGGGTATTTGTCCGCTATGTAAAGACAAGGTGCATGTGCAGGAGAACCGGCATGTAAAAAATGCGGGAAACCGCTTGTGGATGAGAGAAAGGAATTTTGCACCGACTGTGGAAAAAAGCATCATGTATACACACAGGGAAAGGCAGTGTTTGTTTATGAGGGTGGTATAAGAAATTCAATGTACCGCTTTAAATATGGAAATAAAAGAGAATATGCAGAGTTTTATGCGAATGCAGCAGTGGAAAAATATGGAGTGTGGCTGAACAAAATAAAAGCAGAAGTGCTGATTCCCATTCCAATGTATTCCCGGAAGAAGCGACTGCGCGGATACAATCAGGCCGAAGTATTTGCGCGGGAACTTGGAAGAAAAGCAGGGATTTTAGTGGATGAGCACCTGGTCAGAAGAGTGAGAAATACAATTCCTCAAAAAGAGTTAAATGAATCACAACGACACAGAAATTTAAAAAATGCTTTCCAATTGACAGCAGATATAGTAGAATATAAGAGAGTCGTGCTTGTGGATGATATCTATACGACAGGGAGTACGATGGATGAAGTATCAAAAGTCCTGAAAGCGTCAGGAGTGGAAAACATATATTATATCTGTATCAGTATCGGAGAAGGGTATTGACAGAATGACAGGAGGTCATGCCAATATGGAAGTGAAGAATTGCAAGGACTGTGGACGTTTATTTAATTATATGGGTGGTGCACCATTGTGTGATGGATGCAGAAAAAAACTTGAACAAAAGTTTCAGGAAGTAAAACAATATCTGGACGAGAACCCGAATGCATCTGTTAATCAGGTATCCGAGGACAATGATGTGTCAGTAAAACAGATCAAGCAGTGGATCCGTGAAGAGAGACTTTCACTTTCAGAAGCTTCACTTGACGGTGTTACCTGCGAGCATTGCGGCAGACCGATCCGGACGGGGCGCTTTTGCGAAAAGTGTAAAGCGGCAATGGCAAATTCATTCGCAAACTCGATTGAAAAACCAAAGCCTTTAGAACCACAGAAAAAAGAACGCGACGGAAACAAGATGCGTTTCTTATAAGAGAAGAGCAGGGCCTGACAGGTGGTCCTGCTTTTTATTCATAAGGAATTACGTCCTATGAATAAAAAAGCTCCGGGTGGGATCGCACTGCGTCAGAGATGAATTATGTCGCGGGGGCGACCCGCCGCAGGCGGTGAATCCTGTGGAACAGGATTCTTTTTTTTCCTTTGAAAAAGAAGGGCACTGTGATATAATGAAAAATAAGAATGCGTAACTGCGAGCAAAAATGCAGTTTGCTAAGAGAAAGGAAACGCAGCATGGTCAATGAACAACGACTGCACAGCATGATAAAAATAGCAAAATTTGATGCAAACGATGGAAAACGCTGCAAACCGATGATCCAGTATGCGCGAAAGGATTATGTGGCATTACAGCTTCTGAAAAGTTTCGTGGTCGGCACGATCGCATTTTTTATGATGTTAGGGCTTTGGGTACTCTATTCTATGGATGCTTTGATGGAACAGATCAACAAAATGGATTTTGTAAAGGCTGCTACTACACTGGGACTGCTCTATGGAATTTTTATGGTAATTTATCTTCTTGCCACATATATTATTTTTAATATGAAGTACACTTATGGCAGAAAAAAGGTAAAAAAATACTATGCGGGTCTAAAAAAGATCAGTGCGATGTATCTGCGGGAAGAACGGTTGAAAGGGAACGGAAACAAAGACTGGGACTGACAACGGAAGCAATGCGGAAAATGAGATTTTTCACATGTGGAAATGGAGATTAGTATGACGACCTTATTGGAATTAAAAGAGAAATTAACACGTTTTTTATGGAAAATATGATATATACATTACGCCGGTGATAAAGTTTACTGTTGCACTCACAGCATTTTTGCTGATAAATCACAACATTGGTTATATGGAAAAAATCAGCAGTACACCAATTGCCCTGATCCTTGCCCTGATCTGTTCGATTCTTCCAGTCGGTGGGGCCGTTTTTATTGGCTCTGTGCTGATCCTTTTGGATATGTATGCACTTTCCTTAGAAGTATGTATTGTGGCCCTGATCCTGTTTATTCTGATGTATATCCTGTATTTTCGGTTTTTCTCCAAAACGAGTATGGGTGTCTTTGACACCTGATTTCGTTTTGG